>SWCA01001442.1_pt1 | contig 80401 bp, 85 predicted proteins | sample 4692961 | NCBI WGS metagenome assembly SWCA01 (sample SAMN10267275, study PRJNA491770) | bioreactor metagenome | isolation source: DHS bioreactor inoculated with | place: Japan: off Shimokita Peninsula | reverse complement strand
TCACGATAATTGCCGGGGGTGGGTCAGTATCGGTGCCGGTTTACACAAGCTTCGTAGAAGCATAATCCGGAGATACCCATGAATATGATTGATCAGGCCCTGACCATAGCCGTTCGTGTTCATGCAGGACAGGTGGACCGAGGCGGACGGCCTTACATACTGCATCCGTTACGGTTGATGCATCGTTGTCGGTCCGACGAAGAGATGATAGTGGCTCTTTTACACGATACGGTTGAAGATGGCGACATATCCCTGAAAGACTTTGAGCGCCTCCAGAAGTATCATAAGGCGCTTGGTCTGCTGAAGTCTCAGATGAATGACTGACAGATGATGCGTGGCTCTTGCTTTTCTATCCCCCTCCAGCCACCGCCTTACAGCGCCTCTCGATAAACGAATCCATGTCAACGATCGGATAACCTCCGCCGCGCTCGAAGCTGCGAACAAGGCCATAGAAGGCCTGCGGCGTTACATACATTTCTTCGAGTGCTTGAATGCATTCATAGACCTGCTCCGTCTCTTTCACCTGAGAGAGCTGCTGCTCACGAGCGATATACAGTCCGTTTCTGTAGGCAACCTGTCCGGTGAACGTCGGCCGATGCGGATAATATGCTGCCTTGAGTCGCATACCGTCGCTCAGATCATACTCGCATACAAATCCGCGAATATCGATGGCGGCCATGCTCTGCTCATCTTCAGAGACGGCGATATCGACGATTTCCGCGGGCGTGCTGCTGATGCCCGACGTCAGTATCTCGCGGTCCGGAACGCAGCTCTGTTCCGTACGTGTTCCGTCGGCTTTGATCATCGTGATGCTGCCGTTATGACCGACGAAGATCGCCTTTTCACTGATGGCAAGGCTGTGTGCCGCGCGGATCGCATGCGTCGCCTGAATGCTTCCGTTTTCGCGAGAGAGGATGTAAAGTGCATAACCCGAGGTGACATGAACTGTCCGGTCATCCTTCGAGAAGGCGATGGCAGAGATGGCCGTGTTGAATTCGCTGCGACTCCACAGTGGCCTCTTTGATGCTGAGTCAAAGAGCTGTAGCGAAACATGATAGGCGGAGTAGTTCGCTATGGCAAGCGTCTCGCCGCTGGTCGAATAAGAGGCGGCCGATGTATCACAGTAGACTGTTGGGATAAACTGAAAGACCGGCGTACAGAGCCCGTAGCCTGTAAGAAGAGATCCGCCACGACTGACCAGCTGCGGAGCCGTCATGCCGGGCTGAATGCTGCGCAGACCATCGGGATGAATGGCCCGGCGGTGGTGGAGCTCTGCAATGTAGCATCCGGAGAGCAGGGGCAGGGCGGCAAAAAACAGAAAACGAAATCTCTGTGTCATGATTGGCGAGAATGTCAGGAAAAGGTTCTGCGTCCACTCCAACTGAGGTGCAGGCGGGAATTCTGCTGGACAGCGGGGGCTACGTGGCGATCCCGAGTCTCAAAATCAATAAGCGGGCATTGGATCTGACAGGATCCTTAGAATCCTTAGATAGGAGGCGAATTCCGGTGATGCTGGCTCAGTGTCGGATTTCGCTTTCCAGAATGAACGGCAAATGCAACCAGTAGATGTGCGCCGCTTCTCCGTCCATGTAAAACCAAAGTCGTCGAAGCAGCGCGTTCACGTTCTTGAAGACGGCACGCTCGAGGTCAGGGTGCATTCGCCTCCCGAAGATGGTAAGGCAAACGCCGAGCTGATCGAAACGCTTGCCCGTCACCTTGGCGTGAAACGACGATATGTATCGATCGTCAGCGGCGAGACGGCGCGCCATAAAATTATCGAGGTGAGCGACGTATGAAGCCGATGCGCATCTTCCTGATCGGCGGCACCGGCTTCATCGGACGTGCTATCGCCGAACGCCTGCTGGCCGATGGTTATACGTTGCGCCTGTGCGTACGTGATCCCGCGATGCAGCCGGCGCTTGCCGGAGTCGAATATGTGAAGGGCGATTTTAATATTCAAATCACTGACGAAGCCAATGAGAGCGCCTGGCGTGATCGGCTGGCCGGATGCGATGCAGTCATCAATGCCGTCGGCATTATCAGGGAAAGCAGGGATGCGACGTTTGAGCGTCTTCATTATGAGGGCCCGCTCGCTCTCTTTCGTGCGGCGCGATCTCTGAAGATCCGACGTCTGATGCAGATCTCTGCGCTCGGAGCCGATGAGCATGCCGAAACGAAATATCATCTGTCGAAGCGCAAGGCCGATGAGGCGCTGCGCAAGCTCATCCCCTCTGCCGTGATTCTGCGCCCCTCTCTTGTGATCGGCCATGGCGGCAAGAGCACGAAGCTTCTTGCTCTGCTTGCGACGTTGCCGCTTCTTCCGTTGCCCGGCGGCGGCCGCTTCTTGCTGCAGCCGTTGCGTATTGAGGATCTTGCGGCCGGTGTGTCGTCGCTCATCGCAAAGTGGCCTTCGCGCGGAGTCACCGTCGACGTTGCCGGCCCCGAGGTTGTGACGATGGCGCAGATGCTTCAGTCTTTTCGACGGAATGCCGGATTTGCCGCTGCCTATCTGATAGGCATTCCTATGTCATGGATGCGGACCGTTGCACGATGGGGAACAGGCATCGTGAACGAAGAGACGTTGCAAATGCTTGAGCGCGGCAATACGGGCGATGCACTGCCGTTTGAAAGGCTCACAGGCCTTACGATGAGATCGCCTCTTGCCTTGCCGGCCGGAACGTTGTATGAGGCAGCGTTATCCGTCATCAGGCCCATGCTGCGTTACAGTATCGCATTCGTGTGGATCTGGACGGCCATCGTGACTGCGTTTCTGTATGAGCCAGGTACCAGTATGTCGTGGTTGAAACAGTCCGGCGTGCCTGACGGTTTGCTTGTTCTGTTTCTGTATGGCTCCTGTCTGTTTGACCTTGTACTCGGTCTGATGCTCTTTACGCGGTTCCGTCGCCTATCGTATGGTTGTCAGCTGGCCGCTGTGGCGTTTTATACACTGGTCATCATGTTTCGGATTCCGGAGCTTCTTCTGCATCCGCTCGGTCCAATCTCAAAGAACATACCTCTGCTTGTCTTGACTGCCGTCGGATGGCTTTTCGACGGCGATGATTCCTCTGGCAGGCGAAGGGCAGAGCGAAAACGAGAGCGAGAGCGATGATCTTCCTGATAGTAAAGCTGGTCCATATTCTGAGCGCTACCTTTCTGTTCGGAGCCGGTGCAGGATCGGCCTACGCGCTGATGAGAGCCCATCGAACCGGTGATCTCAGCGTTATTCAAACAACCCTGAAACAAATCATTCACGCCGATTGGATCTTCACGGCTCTGGCTGGTGTTGTTCAGCTTGCTACAGGGCTTATCATGGTCTGGCTTGTGCGTTATCCGATTTTAAGCGGATGGGTCTTCGTCTCGTTAATCCTTTTCGTCGTCGCCATGGCCTGCTGGATTCCGGCCGCCATGCTTCAGTACCGCATGCTCGCCGCTGTGACGCACGCTCTTGCGCATGGGCTGAGTGCGAGCAGAGAGTACGGCCGGCATTTCTTTATCTGGGCGATGCTCGGTGTTCCAGCATTCGTTTCGATGCTGGGCATATTCTATCTGATGGTATTCCGACCCTCGTTCTGAATCGTTCTTTCCCCCAAGTTTTCGTGATGCATGATCACAGTCGAATCGCTGAGATTTTTTTCCTCACCGGGTGGATTTTTTTCTGTCAATTCAGCTTTTTCTCGAACGGGATCGGCATGAGCGAACAGACACGTATTGATCGGGAGCCCTATTACCGTTCCCGCTCCACTTTGTTGATTCCCGAAGCGTATTTCAAACGGTTCTTCTGGCGCAGCCCTTACATTAAAGTGTGTCACTGGGCTCTTTCATCCTATCTGGGCAGTCTGATGAATGATCCCGGGCTCGAGTATAAGTTAAATTTTCTGGAAACGGGAAAATGGAAAAAACAGTATCAGGACGAGGGACAGAGCCTGGTCCGCGTGAATTTTTATCCGGATGATCGGGACTGGGGGCGGCTTTCGGCGATTTCGAACGCTACGGGTTTTTCCCGCTGCTATATCTTTGTTTATCTGATGCTGATCGCTATGGGGGTGATCACCCTTGAGAATGGAGGAACTCAACCAGTTTGGGTGAGGGGACACTGGAATCCTGTGGTAATTTCCTCCATTAACGTCGATGCTGTCACCAGAAAACTCACGAGACTCCTGCAAACATAGCACCCGACCCTCCCGAACACTCGAGCAACCGCAACATTTTACCGGCACACCAGTTGCTGGTGACCGATCATTGGTCCGTCGTTTTCTGCTCTGCAAAAACCTGATCGGCCGGTACAGGCCTCCCCGTATAATAGCCCTGAAATCGCCGGCATCCAAGGTCAATCAGCGTTTTCTGTTGATCGTCCGTCTCGACTCCTTCGGCAATCACGGTCATCTGTAGATGTTCGGCAATTGTAACGATGGTGCGGATGATGGCCCGGCTGAAATCGTTACTGACGGCATCGCGCGTAAAAGAGCGATCAATCTTAATTTCATAGAGAGGCAGCCTCTTCAGATAGGTCAGAGAGGAATAGCCTGTGCCGAAGTCGTCGACCGAGAAGCGGATGCCGGTAGCGCACAGATCCTCCATCTTCTCAATGCTTTCTTCAAGGTTATCAAGAAAGACGCTTTCGGTGATTTCGAGAAGCAGGCTGCCCGGATCGACACCTGTTTCAGCAAGCGCATCCTGCACATCCTTTACAAAGTAAGGATCGCGAAACTGACGTGCGCTGATATTCACGGCCATCGTTCCCTGAAACCCCTGCGCCTTCCATATTTGCAGCTGCCCGCATGCCATTCGCAGAATCTGTCGTCCGAGCGGAACGATTAACCCCGTTTCTTCTGCGATGCCAATGTATTTATCGGGTCCAAGCGTGCCCATAGTCGGATGTTGCCAGCGCAACAGCGCCTCCAGCCCGACGGCGCGGCCTTCTGTATCGACCTGCGGCTGATAGTGCAGAGTGAATTCCTGTCCCTGAATGGCCCGGTGCAACTCCTGCTCCATGGACAGACGAAACTCCGCCATGCGCTGCATCTCAGGATGAAAGAAACGATATCCGTTTCTGCCCTCCATCTTCGTGCGATACATGGCCGTGTCGGCCTCGCGGATCACATCTTGCGGGGATTGATCGTATCGCGGAAGCACGGTGACACCGATAGACGGGGTGAGATTGAACGTATTCTGGCCGACGATGCACGGCGGTTGTAGCGTTAACTGCACCTGCTCGGCGACCGATTGCGCCTGCTTTGCCGCTTCGTCGGGAGAATCGGCCAGATCGAAGAGCAGAATAACGAATTCATCGCCGCCCAGACGGGCGACGGTATCTTCTTCGCGTAAACGTGCGCGTAGACGACGGGCCACCTCGCGAAGTATTTCGTCTCCTGTATCGTGTCCGTACGAGTCGTTGACGTGCTTGAAGTTATCGAGGTCGAGATAGAGCAGGGCACCGAAACGATTGCGTCGTCGCAGAAAGGCCATCTCATGCTCGAGATGGTCGAGCAGAAGACGTCGGTTTGCGAGGTCTGTTAGCGGGTCGTAGTAAGCAAGCTTCTCTATCTCGGCCTCTCTTTCGATGTTGTAGAGACTGTAAGCGATATCGCCGGCAACCTCGCCGAGAAGACCGATCTCTTCTTCGTTGAATTGAAGCGAGTCGTCGGTATAGACGTTCATCAATCCATATTTTACATCGGCGTGCACGAGGGGGATTGCAAGCGAACTGTGAATGCCGAAGCGTGCGGCGCGATCCTTCCACGGCGCGAATGCCGGATCGGACGTCACATTCGAAGTCAGAACCGTTTTTCCCGTCGCCCACGCCCTTCCCGATGGGCCGAGGCCTGTAACGCTTCCGTCGATTGTTACGGTTAAACCATCCGTATAGCCGGATCCTTCACCGGCGACGGCGGCGACCTCGATGTGTTTGGCTTCCCTGTCGGGCAGACCAATCCAGATTACCCTGTAACCGCGGTTCTGCACAAGAATGTTACACGATTCTTTGAGAATGATCTCACGATCCCGCTCTCGCGTAATCAGCTGATTGATCTGCCGTATGGAGTGTAGAAGTCCGTTCAGGTGTAGAATGCGATTGCTTGCCTGTTTGCGATCCGTGATATCTCGCACAACTCCCTCGACGGCGACGGTATTCCCCTGTTCGTCTTTGAGAGTGACCTGACGCAATTCCGCCCAGTGAAGATGCCCTTTGCGATCGAAGATGCGAAACTCAGCCTCCTGCACTTTTTCAGAGGAGGAGCGGATGCGAGCGATGATTTCATGATCTTCGGGATGGATGAGCTCGATCAACAATGCAGGGTTCGACGTAAAATCCGAAGGAGTATAACCGAGAAATTCAGTGACGGAAGGGCTCATGAATTCAAGCCCGGCGTTCGAGCCCCTGCGAGCTCTGTAGATGATGTCTCGCGTGCGTTCGAGAAAGAGCCGGAATAACGTATCCTGTTCGATCTGTTGCTTGAGCAGAAGCGTCTGTCGTTCAATAAGAGATGTGAGAAAGAAGGTGATGATTGCAAGGAATGCAAGATAGATACGAAGCGAGGCGGGTTGGTTTGCAAAGGGGCCTTCATTCAACGCCGTGCCGGGGAAGGCGGCGAGGCCCAGAAGTAACATGGCCGCCGCTCCCGAGAAATCTCCCATACGTAATGCGATCCAGATCACCAGCATGGCGGGCAGGTAGGCGTACGGTAGCGGTAGAAATGGAACGATATTATCGAAGAAGACGACGGGTAACGAAAGCAAAAATACCGTCGTGACGGCTACACGTTCCCAGAGGCCTGCGTCGCCCGAGAACCGACTTGATCGACTCCATAGAAGAAGCGGCAGTCCCGGAAAGAGGACGCCGGTAAAGACGCGCATATACCATTCGATCCATCCGACATCATTCGTAAGAAAGCGCAGCGTCGTGCCGACGGGCAGTGCGATCAGAAAGGCAAGCATGAAGCGACGCCACATGTGGTCTTCGCGGCTGATCTTCAGATGGTTGTGACGGTACACAAGAGGAAGAACCGAAACGATCGATGCCAGACCCGAGGCAAGACCGTGCAGTGTACTGTGGCCGGTGATCAAGAAGGCGGAGAGCTCGCCCAGAACAACGGCAAAGCTCATGGAAAGCCCGTATCGAAAAAGGAAGCTGAAGGCCAGGCCGGCTGGAATCCAGAAAAATGGACGGTCTGGCTGTAGCGTGAGCAATCCTGCTCCCGTAACAAGCGTCGCTACAAAGAGAAAGAGCGAGGGAATGGAAAGCAGAAGGCGGACTTCCCTGAGCAAACTGGCCATCGCTGACACTTTACGACGCGTATAGAAAAAAGGATAGCACGATTTGCATTCGCAGCTGCATTGTCGTACAGGTACGGATCATGAATATAGAGAAGCAAAAGCACCCGAGAGAACGAAAGGAAGAGCAAGAGCAAAAAATCGTCGTGATAACCGGAGCGGCCTCCGGACTCGGACGCGAAGCGCTCGAAATGCTCGCCCGCTCCGGTCAGGTCAGACTTATCGTGGCCGTTGTGCGAAATTCGTCTCTGAAAGATCTGGCCGCCTCTCTTGAACAGCAGGGCATCGCTTCGTATGTTCGACTGGAAGCCGTGGATCTTGCCGAGCCGCAATCTATCGATCTTTTGATCGGCCGCCTGAGCGACCTGCCGCGCGTGGACGTTCTTATAAATAATGCCGGCCTTTTTATGGATCGGCGCGAAGGCAATTCCATCGGCATAGAGAAGCAGATGATGGTCAATTACTTCGCCCCGAGGCGGCTGACTCTTGGACTGTGGGATCTGCTTCTGCGCTCCTCTCATCCGCGGGTGCTCAATCTTACGTCACGTCTGCATCGTCGCGGAAGGATCGATCTCGAGCGCTTCGCCAGTCAGACGGAGTCGCAGGACAGCATCGCCTATTCCGGAGCCGCAGAGTATGCGAATTCCAAGCTGGCGCTGACGGCCTGGACCTGCGGCCTTGCACGCCGAACAGGGAGCTCAGTAACGCTCATCAGCCAGCACCCAGGCGTGTACGCAACGGGCATCACCCGCCGTCTGGCCGCTCCGCTGCGCTTTCTCTGGAATGCCTTTATTTCGGGCCCTGAGAAGGGAGCCCACTTTATTGTAGAAGCGGCGTTGAGGCCTGAAATCGCATCGGGAAGCTATCTCGATCGGGATCGCATTTCTGGTCCGTCCGCCCTTGCGCTTGACCAGGCCTTTCAGGACAAACTCGAAGAGGCGACGGAGCGCCTGCTGCCAACCACTTGACACTGCTCCGACCTTGAATTTTTTGAAGATATGGAAAGCCTGCGTATTCACAGGGGCCTGGCCGCCCTTCTTGACCGAGCCAACGTCGATACCGACCAGATCATCCCCAAGCAATTTCTGAAAAAGATCGAGCGCACGGGATTTGGAAAGCATCTGTTTCACGACTGGCGTTTTCTCGACGACGCAGGCGAGAAAGAGAATCCCGACTTCGCTCTCAACCAGAAGCGCTATCGGAATGCGACCATTCTCGTCACCCGCGAAAACTTCGGATGCGGCTCCAGCCGTGAGCACGCTCCCTGGGCGCTTCTTGATTATGGCTTTCGTATCATCGTCGCTCCGTCATACGCCGACATCTTCTTTAATAACTGCTTTAAGAACGGCATGCTTCCGATCGTTCTGCCCACCGCTCAGATCCAGGAGCTTTTCGAGTTCATCGAAGCGAACGAAGGCGCTGAGCTTGAGGCCGATCTCGAAAAGCAGGAGCTTCGCGTCGTCAACGTTCCGAAGGCCTATCGTTTCGAAGTGGAGCCCTTCCGTCGCGAATGTCTTCTGAACGGATGGGATGACATCGGTCTGACGCTGCGTAACGAAGGGGCGATCAGCTCGTTCGAGAAGAAATACGCCGAACAGTATCCGTTTCAGCTCGTCTCAAAATAAAAGCCCGAGCGATACGAGCCCGGGCGATAAGAGCCTGAGCGAATGCTCATAGCCGCTGCTCCCGGCCGGAGGTGATCTGTGCGACTGTTGACGAATCTTCTTCTTTCGATCCTGTTTTCGATGGTTCCGATGCTTACGTCTTGCGTGAGTGGCTACAGCGAACGTATTCCGACAGGCGTGCAGAGGCTGGACGCCCCCGATGGAACGATCCGGCTGGTAGCCACGGCCATGGCATCGGCTAACTCCATCGAAAAAGACAGCACGGCGATGATGCAGACGACGTCAAGAGAGGCGGCACGGCTCATGCTTGTGGCCGAGCTCGACCGACCGCAGTACGCTCGCATAAAAGATCGGTTTGAGATGAACGAGGCCGAGTTCCTCGATCGCGGACGTTACTGTCGCATGATCGCCGTCTATCGTCCGCCATCAACGCCGCATGGCAAGTAACAGGCTTCGCGCTACGAGGTCTTTGATCTCATCCGGGAATGCCTGGAGTCCCTTTTCCGTTCCCTTTATTCGGGTCAGCAGACGCTGATTGATCTCGATTTCAAATCCGACATAGCGATCCGCTGAAAAGAGGCGTCGCATCGCCGTCGTGCAGCCGTCGGCCGTGCCGCGGTAAGGGTCGTTTCGTCCGGTTTGAATGGGTAGCGCCCGCTCCGTCGATTCCTGTTTTAGCGTATCGATCCACAGATCGGCAAAGGCTCTCTCAGTTTTACGGCGCGGATCATAGAGCAGGGCAATATCGGGACGTCTGACCTTTCCGTTCAGAACAGGCGTAAACGAATGCACGGACAGATGCACTACGGTTTTCCCGACAGCGATGCGGCTCTTTAATGCCTCAATGATGCCTGTGCGGTAGGGACGGTGGTATTCTGCGATGAGACGTGATTTCTTATCCGGGGGTAGGTGTCTCGTGAAGTCCGAGAAGAGCGCCCTGTGTGTTTCAGAGCGATTGAGATCGATGAGAAGACGGCTTGCCGTTCCTGCATGAAAGCAGTTCGGGCGCTTTATGGATAACCTTTCCCGCAAGAAAAGAGCTAAATCGAGAGCTCCTTCGTCGAAGCCACGGTGGCTGTTTAGGGCACGCTCTGCCTGTGACGAACGGAAGCATCCGATGAAATCGGGAGGGATGTCAGCGACGGCATGCTCGCAGCTGATGAGAATCTCGCATTTCATGGATGATGTGGCGGAAGCGGACGATTCTCGGTAAGACAACGAGCCAGGTATCCATAGAGCACGCGCAGCCGCGAGGGGTCGAGCTCGTGTGTATCGCACTGCATGTATTGAATCATGCGTTCGGCGGGAGATCCATGATCGAGAAGAAACTGTATACGTTCTGCGAAACCACCCTCATTAAGGGCTCTGCCGCCGCAAAGCGATGAGAACTCAGGCGAGAGCGTATCAAGCATGCGCTGAAGCAGAGCACGCACAGAAACGGCCTCGGTCAAACCGAATCCGGCAAGGATCTCTTCATCGGAAATGACGGCGTGGCGCCCGGTTCGCATAACGTCAGTTAGCAGATCGGCAAGCGCCTGCGTGCGGACTCGCTTCACGGCAGACAGAGCAGCGAAGCGCTCTTCGCAGATCGCCTTTGCCATAAGGAAAACGAAGGCAGCCGTCGCAATATCCATACCCGGGCATTCCTGTATATCCATCGTGCGGATCTCGATGGCCATACGATCGAAGCGGGCGATGGCTCCGCGCGAATTCAGCCATTCTCCGCGCAGAATGCTGTCGGGATCAAACGGAGCGATGTCGTTATACATCTTTTCGAGAATCAGATCGTGGTACTCCTGCATCGTAAAGACGGGCTCCGGGATGACGTCACCGGTAATGGACGGGATGCGACTCTGATTTGTTCTATAGTATTCAAGTCGTGTATCGAGAAAGGGCGTGCGACGCGATTCAAGAAAGGGCGAAGAGGCGCACAGAGCCGAAAGCACAGGCAACAGAAGACGGATGGCGGCATGCAGCCGGCCGAATTCCTCATCGTTTGCGAAGGGCAGATTGAGATGCATGCTCTGCAGATTCGACCAGCCATGACCGGTGCATCCGAAAACCCGGTCGTAGGCCGCATAGATCTCGCCGGCGCCGTGAGGCCACAGACGCATCTCTTTCTCGGGATTAAAAAATGGATGGGCCGAGGTGCTGAGCAGCATGCACGGCGGATTCCGTTCGCCGAGGATCTCGTTGGCCTTACCGATCGAGCGTACGATGTCTGCCTCGGCGGCCGCAAGGTCGGCCGTCGGATCGGCCGTCTTCATCTCAAGCACATGCAGCACCAGCTCGTTCGACCATCCCGTCGAGGCTACGGTGATCTCGTCGGGCCACTCTTCGTCGTTATCCGAAGCGGCCTTGAGCAGCTCGTCTGCGATGGGAGCGGCCACAAGATCGTCTTTGCGGACGATCATGTATTCCAGTTCGATTCCACAGGCCTCGAAAAGATGCAGCATCAATGCGCCTTCTTGCGATGTTCTATGCGGCGTAAAAACGACCGCATGATCGTCAGATAAAGCTCTTCTTTCAGATGATCGTCTTCGACTCCGGCCTCAACGCTCGGATTATCGTTGATCTCGATAACATAGGCCTTGCCGTTCACCTCTTTCAAATCGACGCCATAGAAGCCGTCGCCGATCAGATTGCTCGCCTCAAGAGCCGTCTTGAGAACAAAATCGGGTACGCGATAGAGCGGCAGGGTTTCGGTCTTTCCCCAGTTGCGTCCCGTCTGATTCCAGTCATAGATCTGCCAGTGACCGCGAGCCATGAAATACCGGCAGGCGAAAAGCGGCTGTCGATCGAGAATGCCGACGCGCCAGTCGTAGTCTGTCGGTAAAAATTCCTGCGCAAGCAGCAGGTCGCTCTTTTCAAACATCGGAGGCAGGCGCTCTTCCCATTCGCCGGCATCATGTACCTTCACGACACCGACCGAGAACGAAGAATCGGGCAGCTTGATGACGGTCGGGAAGCGCAGCGAATCGCAGAGCTGTCTGTAGTTATCTTTGTGAATGATAATCGTTTGTGGCGTGGGAATCTTCTCGCGTTGCAGAAGCTCGGCAAGAAAGACCTTATTCGTGCATTTCAGGATCGATTCAGGATCATCGATGACGACAAGACCCATCGTCTCGGCAAGACGGGCGAAGCGATAGGTATGGTGATTCACCGCCGTCGTCTCGCGAATGAAAAGGGCGTCGAATTCGGCGAGACGATTCATATCGTCGGGAAAGATGATCTCCATCTTGAAACCGATCTTTTCTCCGGCGCGAACAAAGCGATCGAGCGCCTTCTGATCAGACGGGCTTGAGCGCTCGTCGGGATTGATCAGAATGGCAAGATCGTAATGCGTATGCGCCGAGGGCTTCGTATAACGCTTCTTCTGCGACATATACTCGCCGGCGAACTGGGCGATAAAGGGCTTGTGGTCGTCGGGAACCTCGTTCACGCTGAGAATGGAAATACCCGTAATGATCCAGGACTTACGATTCTCGAAACGCACGCGAAAAAGAGGCATCTTCAGAATACCGAAAAGCTCGCGGGCAAGCTTCTCATGCCGACGGGCGACGTTCTGCCCGAAGTACACCGAAAGCTCGAAAGAATCGGAGTGGATCTCGGCCAGGCCTTTCTGTATCGTATCGTGCAGTCGCTGCGTGATCTGTTTCAGAACCTTCATCGAACGAAAGTCCTGAATCTTCATCACCTCGGGAAGCACGCGATGACCGCGTGCCGCGGCAAGCAGACTCACATAATAACCCAGCGACTGATAGCGGTAATGACGGCTCAGGTTAAGCACGTAGGTTTTACGGTCGTCCAGATAATCCGGATTCGTCAGATAAGAACGCGCCGTTACGGTTTCAAAGGGCGCATCGGGCAGGTCTCCCTTTTTATCGACTACGATAATGGTTTTCATTTTTCCAGGATGAGCAGGTTTGCGTCAAACGTGACGATGCCAAGCATGATGGCGTTGATCAAACGACCGGCGCCCACCGTGTAGGTGTTATCCTTCATACCGGGATGAAGAGGATAGGGATCTTTCACCACGATACGACCGTTGCGATCATATCCGCTCAGCACGACGAAGTGGCCGGATGGATCTCCGCCGATATCGTCGTCGACGACCGTATCGGCATCGTCGGCCCTTTCGCGCATCGATCCGTTCAGATAGGTCGCCGAAAGACCGGTGATGATCGGCAGCCGGCGTTTGAAAATCGAGCGCAGCAATGAGGCCGACAGGTTCTGAAACCGCAGACGTCCTCCGGCTTCAAGAAACTTCAGGTATTGAGGCGTCGCCTGCTGAATCTTAGAATGTGAACGTTTTACTTTTGCCTGAGCCTGGAGCTTCGCCGCAATATCGACCCCTTTCTGAAACCACGTCGGATCAAAGATCTTCAGGTTGTAGGTGAAGATCGTGGCCCGGTAGCCGCGCGAAAGCGCGTGATTGGCCAGCATGACGGCAAGGGTCCCGCCTTCTTTCAGGAAAAGGACTTCCCGAGCAAGGTCGCCAATGGGCGGAGGGGATTTTTCGTAGAAAGAATACACGGCGTGCAGGCAGGTAATGCCGCATGTTGTGTCGTCTGGCTGCGTCGAGATGCGCACATCCAGTGGGTCTTCGGACTGCTTCCGCTTCACAATGTCCTCATAGCGTCTTAAGTATGACTTTCTCCACTGTGCCAGAAAGTCCAGCGCAATAAGGCCCGCCCGAACCCCCTGCATGGGGCGCGGTGGCGCGATCGACCCGCAGGGCCCAGGCTGTGCCAGGCGCCGCCGCTGCGCAGTCCTGCTCCGCTTTAGTTTGTCGTCGATACGGTTTGCTTGTTTTCTACAGGCGTTGCCGGTTCGCACCAGATCTCGGTCGGAGCATTCATCATGAAACGAACCCTTACGATTCTTCCGCCGTTGCACAGAGGAGTGAGGTCTTCTTCGTCTGCAAAACCCGATGCGCGCATCTTGCGGGGAACGGAAACCTTCTCGATGCGGCTTTCGTCTTGCGGTGTCGCCAGTCTTACGTCGAAGATCATGCAGCTTCCGAGCAAGATGGTAAACGGCAGGTATCGCAACGCTTTCATTCTTCACACTCCACGCCCACCATGTGCGGACAAACCAGTCCAATTGTGGCTCCGCAGACTAACCCGTCCATGGCGCTATCGTACATATTGATCATGCGAATGCGACTGCCCGGGCAGAGACGCTCCGGACTGATCTCGGTTTCGATCGGCACGAACCAGAGCAACGTGAAAATCTTCAACTCAATGATCTCGGGCTGGCGCGGTTTGTCGCTTTCGAGCACGACATATTTATGGCTGAAGCAGCCCGTGAATAAAGAAAGAAGCGTAAGCAGCAGCAGAGCATTCAAGGAATTGCTGATGGTACGGAGACGCATATCGTAAAAGTATTTTACGGGATAACTCTGGACGCAAGTGTTTTTTACAGATGATACGATGAGGCGAGAGAACGGCATTCTGTGAGCGCAAATCTACCCGCCAATGCTTCCCCTGATTCTGCGGAGCGGTCCGCATTAGGGGCGATACTCCTGATTACGATCTTCGGAATCAGAGGCAGAGCGGACTTTCGGTTGCATTTGTTTTTTTCTTCCATCGATAGGAGGCAGGCAGATATGGCCGCCTTATCGAAGGCATTGCATTCTGTCGGTGTTGCCAGGCCGGCTTGAATCATGCCCCGGCAGTCGGATTGAAGCGCCGCCATGATCAGGCACGTATCTTCATTCAAGCTGGCTTCGCAATCGCTCCGTGGTGAAGCACAGCTTGCCAGAACACACAGACCGAAAGCAAAGATGGCCGTCGCCTTTCCTGGAATATATTTTTCCATTTCTATCCTCTACTATGTGATCAGGTCGTAAAAGGATACCCCGTTAAAGAGAAGGCCAGGGCGGCTCTTCTGAGCAGTCCTGACTATCAGCGACAGAATCAGCGCAGATCAAGAGCTTCATCGTCTCAACCTGATCACATTTCTCTGCAGTCGTCTGACCGGCGTTGATTCTGGCCGGACAGCTTGCCGAGGATTCGTAGAGCAGCGCGCAGAGAAGCCTGTTTCCTTCCACTTCCTCATAGGATTCACACCTCTCTCGTGGCGACATGCATGCCGTCAAAAGCCAGAAGGGAAATAGCAACGCCAGAATTCTTAGAAGGGTAGGTCTCATCGCTTCCGCATAGATGCCTGCTTCCTTCACTTCCTCTCAAAACGCCTTCTGTAACGCCTGATCTAAATCGGCCTTGAGCTCATTCACATCTTCAAGGCCGACAGAGATGCGCACCATCGAATCGGTGATGCCCATGGCGGCGCGCTGTTCGGGGGCGACGTTCCAGTGGCTCATGATGACGGGCGGATCAAGCAGCGACTCGGGGCTTCCGAAGCTCGGGCCGATGCGAAAGACCTTCGTCGCATCACAGAAGGCTCGCATCTGATCGAAGCCTCCGTCGATGTCGATGGTGAACAGGCATCCGCCTCCGCGCAGATACCGGCGCGCCCGTTCGGCGTCGACGTTCGAGGCAAGCATCGGATGATACACCTTGCGAATACGGGCATGACCCTCAAGGTATTCGGCAAGGGCAAGCGTGGTAGCGTTCTGACGTTCGACGCGAAGCTGCATCGTTTTCGTCGACATATAAAGACGGTAGCATTCCTGGGCGGGCAGAATGGCGCCGAGTTCGCCGATACGATCGCGCACCTGCGAAACGAGATCTTTACGGCCGGCCACTCCGCCGGCTATGAGGTCGTTCTGTCCGGCGAAGTACTTCGTCATCGAATGCACGACGAGATCGGCTCCATGGTGGATCGGATTCAGGTTAACCGGAGAGGCCAGCGTCGAGTCGATCATCGAGATCAGTCCGCGTTTGCGACAGAGCGAGGTTAACCCTTCGAGATCGATGACGCGATAGAGCGGATTGGTCGGCATCTCGGTGAAGGCGAGCTTCGTCTCGGGGCGGATGGCGGCCTCGACGGCCTGGACGTCGGGCTCGACGATCGTCGTCGTGATTCCGAAGCCGGGCAGGGTCTTTTCGATGAACGTTCTCGTTTTAAGATAGCTATCCGATGTGAAGATAAGATGATCGCCGCTCTGTAACAGAGCAAGCACCGGCATCGTGCAGGCGGCCATGCCCGATGCGCAGAGCACGGCGTCTTCGGCGCCTTCAAGCTCGGCAAGAACATACTCCATCGCCCGCCGCGTCGGGTTGCCGTACCGCGCGTATTCAAAGCGATCCGGCGATTTCGCCTCGACGAAGTCGATGAGCTCGGCCGTATTCTCGAATAAAAAGACCGACGTCGGGTAAATGGCCGGACTGAGCGGCTTATGCGGGTCGGCGGTGAGACGAATCTGATTCTGTGATTTCGTGATTGAGGTCATCTGCTACATCTACCTGTATGGTCTGGCTGATACTGTTTTCTTGCGGGGGGTGTTTTTCTTCGAATCGGTCCTGAAACCTCTCATGAGTCCTGAAGCCAATTCTGACTCAAAGATATCAAATGTCGGATGCCTGCAAGCATTATTCCTATCAGATTACCTGGAATTGTCCGGAGGCCCCACACCGGATTTCTATCTCGGCGCTGGAAGTAAAGCATGGCTCTCGGGCTGTACTATGGGCAGGCTGAGCAGGATCATCGTGCGCGTTGCCGAGATCAAGAAAAGCGATGTGTCGGGATCAAGGTGCATCGTCGTCAGAATAGAGTCCATCAGCGGATATCCGAGCCCGTGCCCTCCGCCTGACGTGTTAATATGTTCGAGAAAGAACTGCTCTTCATTGCCCCTGCGCTGAAAATCCCGGAACGTCGAGCGCACGGATTGGATGCGCACAAGATCCTCTTCGAGAATCGGGGCGTCATTGGAAACGGTGATATGAAGCTGGTCGCCGGCCGATTCGATGCGCACCTGCACGCCGATGCGGTGCTTCTTGCAAAATCGTTTGATGCGGATCAGCTCTCGCAGCAGTCCGGCATGTGCAAGACGGCGTCGGCCCATGCGATGATCGATGTACATGGCCTCCATCTCAAGGACGCCCAGCAGATCGTTCAGGATCTTCTCGCGTTCGACCTTGTTAAACTGAAGCTCGATAAGCTCGTTCTCTCCGGAATAGAAAACCTCATAAAGCCATTCGTCGATCTCGTCGAGGGCGACGTCGGGATTCTTCGCCTGAAAGCGTTTGCGGGCCTCCATCCAGTAGAGGATGGTCTTGTAGTTGGATTTCACTCCGTTTTTCACAAGTTCGTCGCAGATATGAAAGATATCTTCGACATGGGACTCCAGCCAGAGCCCCGAAAAGGCCTGGTGCAGGCTCTCTTTCATCATCGCCGCCGTCTTTGGCGAATACGTTCGGATGAGGATCATTCTCGACATCGAGCTTCTGATCGGGCCGGGATTCTTTGCCATGTCTACCCTTTTTTCGAATGCCCATTGCGGAAAGCACGGTTGCGCCTGTCTCTACGGACGGCTTGGAGCCCCGGCCTGGGGATAAGGTATTGACCTGAAACGGATTCATTTATTTATTATTTGTATGAAACTCGAGAAAAAAATCGCTCTCTGCGTACCGAGACGTACGCCGTTTGCTCAGATCGGCAAGGCTCTCGCACGCTTTCCAGGTCAGCATCTGGGACGCATCGTCGCAGAGGATATTCTCAAACAGAGTGGTCTGGATAAGAAGCAGATCGACGGTATCATTGCCGGCGAAGGCTTTCCTTTTGCACCGAACTCCGCCCGGGTCATTGCGAACCTGATCGGACTTCCCGACGAAACCGTTGCCGTTACCATAAACCAGAATTGTGTTTCTGGTATGGAAGCGGTGGCTGAAGCGGCCCGTCGGATCCTGCTCGGAGAAGGAAAACTTTTTCTGGCAATCGGCGAGGAGTCTCAGTCCTCCATGCCGTTCGTCGTCAAGAACGCCCGTCTGGACAAGAAAACAGGTTCGCCCGATAAGCTGCTCAAGGCTATCAAAGAAGACGTTCTTCCCGAAGGCGTTGAGATCCGCGATACGCTGGAAGACGGCCTGGGCGACGGTGAAACCTCTTATGGCATGCAGGTCACGGCCGAGATCGTAGCGCAGAACTACGCTCTGTCCCGCGAATTGCAGGATAAGCTGGCCTATGAGTCCTTCAAGCGTTCGCTTGAGGCGACCGAAGCCGGCAAGTATGCTCCGTTCCTGATCCCCGTCGACGACGACGAGGGTAATCCGATGACGGCCGACGAGGCCGTTCTGCTTCGCAAAGGCCTTGTGGAGAACCCGAGCCGTATGGGGCGCGCCATGCTTCTGTTCGACAATCCGGGCATGAAGTTCGACCAGTTCAAGGCGAAGTATGCGAAAGACATCGAGAAGAGCCATGCTCCGACCGTATCGATCTTCAACGCATCGCCGCGTTCCGATGGAGCCTCGGGCATTATCGTAACGACTCCTGAGAAGGCTAAAGAACTCGGCCTTGAGATCGTCGCTTACCTGAGCGGCTGGAAGATGCGCGGCGTGCATCCGAATCAGATGGGCCTGGCCCAGGCCTCGGCTTCGATCGCTCTTCTCGAAGAGATGGGAATGAAGTTCGAAGACCTCGACGCGATCGAGATCCACGAAGCCTTCGCGGCGACGGCTGTCGGCGCTCTCGAAGAGATCCGACTCAAGACGGGTTACGACTGGGAAAAGCGTTTCGACGAGAAGCGTATTAACCGTTTCGGCGGATCGATCGCCATCGGTCACCCGTTCGGTGCAACAGGCATCCGTCTGATTCATAACGCCGTTATGGATATGCGCGACGATGCCGGCATCAACAAGGTGCTGATTACGGCCTGCGCCCACGGCGGTATCGCCGGTTCGATGATCATCGAGCGCAATCCATAAGCGATTCGGTTAATATGAGCCGGCCCCGGGGCGGCTCTTCAAAGCGCAGAAAGGGCCTCTGGAAACGGAGGCCCTTTTTTACGGTAGTCTTGTGTAGGTTAACCGGAACTGGCATTTCGCATCGCCATTATACCGTACGGTCAAGCGTTCGCCGAACGATTTGAGAAAGTCGGCGTCGATCGACGTTTCGGGCCGCAGAAGCAGGATGACGCCGATCTCACGATTCGCACGCAGCGGATCGAGTAGCGGTAGAAGCTCAGCCTTCAGATCTGACCTTTCTTTACATCCGCCCGTTCGCTCGATACTGCCCGAGTGGATGATCTGTACCTCGCCGGTGGCATAACCCTGCGCTTCGAGCTCCTGCCTCAAAGTAGAGCCAACGAGATTGAGAGAGCCTCTGTCTAACGCCTCGCCGGCATATCGTATCTGCACGGAATCGATTCCGCGTGCCGACGTGATCAGCTGTGTGCGCAGAATGATCCCCGCTTCGGGCGGAAAGCGCCGCATCATCGCCTTATGAATGTGATCGGTTAAAAGCAGGGCCTGTTCGAGACGGTTTGAGGCCTCGACGGCTGGATCGGGAATCCCCGCTTTTTGCAGTGTTTCAAGGTCGGCCTCCCCGACGATGCGAATCAGGCGAAACTTCGGCTCCACATCAGCAAAGCGCTGCTTCAGCTTTGTATGGATTTGCTCTTCAAGTGAGTCGTTATCCTGATCACTGGAATAGAGGATGGATCCCGTGATAGAGTCGCCTGAATAATTCAACTGCTCGGGCCCGCGGATCACCTGTAATCCTGAAGCGGAGCGCAGCTCTCCGCTCAGGAAGTTACGCAGATCGGTTTTTTTCTTGAGTAAGACGAGCGAGCTCATCAGCGGATAACTGATGAGCAGCATCAGAATCAATGGAAAGAGAAAACGTTTGCGTGAGCTCAGACTTTCATCGATGCGCTGCCACAGAGGAATGCGCGAAAGAAGATTAAAAAAGGGCTCTTTCTTCTGCCGTCGACCGACAAGAAGCGATACAAGGCGATTGATGTTATATCCTTCGTAGATGAAATAATAAAAGGCCGAGCTGACGAGCACGATGCTGAACAGGTTCGTAAGAAAGAGCAGAAATGCTCCCCACATCATCTCGCCACGAAAGCCCGAACCGAGGCCATACCCGACGACGCAGAGCGGTGGCATCAAAGCGACGCCGATGGCCGCTCCTGGAGCGACGTTACCGAGAACGTTTTCTCCACTGGAGCGAACGGAGCTCAAGGCAGCGACAAGACCGCAGAGTACGGCAATAAAAAGATCGAGAACGGTCGGACTCGTTCGCGCAAGGATCTCCGTCGTATCGTCATGCAACGGAACAAGGACGGTAATGAGAGCGGCCGTGACGATAGCGACAGTGACGCTGGCAAACAGGTTGAACAGAGATTTGGTTCCGAGATAGAGATCGCTGAGCGCCACGCCCATGCCCAGCCCGATGATCGGCGCCATGAGCGGCGAGATGAGCATGGCGCCTATAATAACGGCTGGACTGTTTGTAATCAGCCCCATCGTGGCGATACCGCACGAGGCAAAGAGAAAGAGCCAGTAGGGCAGGGACTGGATGCGCGCTCCCTGGTCGATCTCATCGTGCATCAGAAGAACGTCAGAGCGTTCTACTTTTAGAATGGCCGGAAGCCGTGCAAAGATCTCATGCAGGAATCCGCCTGCCTTTTCAAGACCCGTGCGCAGATCGTCTTCGGTGTGTGAGGGCGGCAGGGATGGTTTCTTGCGTGTGGCCATGGGCGGATTCTTCATGAATCCGCCATGAATGCGAGCCTTTTTTACCGCGCTTGACACGGCCTCCGGCGATTGCCTTCTTGTTGTATGCGACGCCTTCTTGCCGCTGTACTGCTGCTTGCGGCCATGCCTCTGAGCGCCCTTGAGCCATTTCGAACCACGGCGCAGATGACGGCGAAGACGCCCGTAATCGTTCATGCTCGCCTCGATAGCTGGCGAAGCGATGCAGAGAATCCGTATGTTCTGTATTTAGAGATGCAGGCGCTTGACATCTTTCGGGGAAATGTTCCGGCCGTGTTTAGCGTGCGCCTTTTCACGGGCGCAAAACAGTTTACGGCAGGCTTTCCGTTATACGAAGGCAGCGAGCTGCTTCTGTATCTGTCGCCGGCGGGCGCCGCCTACAGGCTTGTTTCGCCTGGCATGGGTTGGAATGCCGTGGCTGTTACCGATGAGGGGCGAGTGCTGCAGCGACCTGTTACGGGTTATCCGACGCTTGTGGGGCGTGTGAAGCTGGAGGAGCTGCGTGCGCTTATCGCGAAATAAATGGATGTCCGTTCTTGCGGGCATCGGAGTCCTGTTGTTTCTACCGTCGTCAGCCTTTGCCTGGTTTCCGTTTATCGCCTCAAACGGTCAACCTTCGAAGTGGGTCTGGAACAGCTCGTGCAACTCGGGAAGCCGCCCGATTGCCGTTATCTATGATAAAGAAATACAGGATGAAGGATTCGATTCAGTGGTTGACGCTGTGCATAATTCATGGAATGTCGGGTTGAATGCGGATCTTTTTCAGAGTCAAAGCTATTCGACGTCTAACTCTACGGTCAGCTCGGTAAATAACTACATGCGCTTGCCGCCCGCCAATACGATTCGCGTCGTCTGGGATTCCGACGGCTCCATTTTTTCGTTCTTTGGGATTCCGACCGATTCCGTACTCGGTATCGGCCTGGGCTTCAACACAAACCGCAGCCGGCCTCAGGACATCTGTTCGGGCATGGTGCTTTTGAACAAGGCTCTGATCGAAAGCTACGGTGGCTTTAAAGATCGCTACCTCTATTTCACGTTACAGCATGAACTTGGCCATGTTCTCGGTCTGGCTCATAGCATTGCCGGCAATAATACAGGTGGCGTTTTTACGTCAGTGTCTTTGCCGACGATGTATCCGTTTGCTCCCGCTGTAATGCCCGCTGTGGGAACGCCGCTTCACGCCGACGACGCGGCCGCAAAGAAGGTTCTTTATGGGCCGTAAAATCACGATCATCACGATTTTCGTGTTGTCGTTCGCGGGTTGTTCGATACAGAGCCTTTTTACAAAGAAAGAAGATGATAATACTCTGTTGTTTGCATCGCTTCTTTTATCACAATCGGCCGGCCCCTGTTTTAACGTATCGAAACCTGTCGCCGGCGCGACGACACAATCCGGGTACGACGATAATTCCGGATTTTCAGTCCTTACGGGAAGAGTCGTTACCCAAAGCGGAGCATCTGTAATCGCGGCGAACATCGTAGCCGTGAGCAGTCCGACTGACTATGTTGCAACGTTCACCGGACTTGGTGGCAACGGCTCGTTTTACCTGTCCGGGGTTAACCCCGGTGCAACTTACAGCCTTGCCGTCGAGCCCATCGGCAACGATTTTACCGGACGCATCGATACCTTTATCGACTGTTATCAGACTCCCGACATCTTCACGCCGGGATGGTATGCGGGGGACGGAGCGACCACGGGTGGGGCTCCTCTACCCTTTATTTCAGAGATGGCCGGATTCGTTTCAGATCTGGGCGTCATTCGTATTCCGGAATAGCGGCAGTTCGCCAGCGCGGATCACCGCTATACGGGATAGTTTTTAGAACAGCGATCCCTGCACGTCGTCTTCGCGTAACCTCTGTTTTTTCGTCGGATTGCGCCCTTCTTCTCGGGCATTCGGATTTGCCGTCTGCTCATTCGGTGCTTCGGCTGTCTTTGCCTTGATTGCATTCGTCTCGATTGCTCTTGGACTCCAGTCGAGCCCCGGTGTTCCACGCAGTTCAAGGGCCTCGCTTTCGCGCAGACTGCGTTCTTCAAAGGCCTGTAACAGCTCAGAAGCTCTATCGACGACCGGGCCCGGCAGGCCGGCAAGACGGGCGACGTGGATTCCATAGGATCGATCGGCGACGCCTTCTTTCACTCTGTGAAGAAAGATGACCCGGCCATCCGATTCACGCACGTCCATCGTCAGGTTCACAAAGCCCGTGCGTTCTTCAAGCGCCGTCAGCTCATGATAGTGCGTGGCGAAAAGCACCGCCGGTCGCATCGTACCTTCCGTTAGAAATTCGGCGATGGCCCAGGCGATGCTCAACCCGTCGTAGGTCGACGTGCCGCGTCCGACCTCGTCCATGATGATGAGAGAGCGCGGCGTGAAGCGGCGAAGAATCGCCGATGTCTCAAGCATCTCGACAAAGAACGTCGATTCGCCTCGAGCGAGATCGTCCTGTGCGCCGATACGCGTGAATATACGGTCGACGGGCGTTATACGCGCACGTCGTGCCGGAACAAACGATCCGACCTGGGCCAGCAGCTGAATCAGAGCGACCTGCCTGATGTAGGTGGATTTGCCCGCCATATTCGGGCCGGTCAGCAGGGCAAAGCTGCGGTCGGTTCGGTTCAGGCGCACGTCGTTAGCCGTAAAGCGAACGCCGGTCGGCAAGAACTTCTCGACGACGGGATGTCGCGATTCTTCGAGCGTAATCTCGCCCGTCTGCACGATCTCGGGCCTGACCCAGCGCGCCTGCCGGGCGATATGCGAGAAGGCAAGCAGCACGTCTACCGAGGCTATACTTTGCATCATGCGGCGCAGAGGCGTGCGATGTTTCTGCAACTCGACGACGAGCCTGTCGAAGGCAGCCTGCTCGGCCTCTTCTATGACGGCGTCGGCCGAGAGGATCTTACGCTCGATCTCTTTCAGCTCGGGCGTCGTATAACGCTCCCCCGTTACGAGCGTCTGCTTGCGCTCGTAATGATCGGGTGCGTTCTGCGTCTGTCCTTTCGAGATCTCGATATAATAACCGGTTACGCGATTAAACCGTATCTTCAACGTCGATATGCCCGTGGCGTTTCGCTCTTTCTCTTCAAGATCGAGAATCCATCGTGCCCCTTCGGTGCGAGCCTTGCGTGCGTCATCCAGCGCGGCGTTTCGGCCGTCTCTCAGAAAAGGAGAGGCGCCCGGCAGGGCGGCCGGCTCTTCGACGATCTCTGTATCAAGATCGTCGGCGAAGGCGATGAGCGAAGAATCCACTTTGAAAAAAGCAAAAGGCGCAGCGTCCCGTAAAATCGCGGCGATATCGACGGCCGCTCGCACCGTGCTGATCACCGCGCGAAAATCAGCCGGCCGACAGCGCCCTCCGTCGACGCGCGCAAGGATGCGTTCAAGATCGAATACGGTGCCGAGTGCGTCGTATAACGCGCGCGACGTATCGGCCTTCTGAATCAGATGCTCGACGGCATCAAGACGATCGTTGATCTGCTCGTCGTCGACCAGCGGACGCAGGATGCAATCCCGCAGAGAGCGACGTCCGGGCGCCGTTCGACAGGAAAAAAGCGACAGCACAGAGGTCTCGGCCGGCTCGAAAAGATTCAGATTGCGGATGGTTCTCTCGTCGAGCATGAGATGCTGCGCCGTCGATTCGCGAAAAGACGGAGCCTCGAGCTGCGGGCGTTTCTCGGGAAAGGCCTGATCGAGATAATGCAGGATCAGCGACACGGCGCCCAGCGCCGCATGGTCCTCTTCGAATCCCAGCGCCTTTGGCTTCACGGCGAAGTTCGCCTCGATGCGGCGCCATCCCTCAGAGACCGAAGCTCGGTAGGCCTCAAGCGGAGTGATCTGAACGCTCGTTTCGGCTAACAATTTCTTCAGATGCTCGATCATCGGTCCGGCGGCGAGGATCTCGCCGGGACGCCGTGAGTAGTAAATGTCGCGCAGAGAAAGCGTCAGATCGCTTTCCACTTCGGAATCGACGGCCGCCGCTTCAAGGGCGAAGAACTCGCCCGTCGATATATCGGCAAGAGCGACGCCCGGACGCCTGAGATCACCGGCGACGGCCATCAGATAACTTGCCTTGCCGGGCGAGAGAAGATCGTCTTCGATCAGGGTGCCCGCCGAGATGACGCGCACGACGCGGCGGCTCATCAGTTTGGGGTTAGCCGGATCGACGGTCTGTTCGGCGACGGCGATCTTTTTACCGGCGCCAAGAAGACGCTGAATATAGATATCGGCGGAATGATACGGAACGCCGCACATCGGAATATCGCCCTGACGTTTGGTCAGAGCGACATCCATCAGAGGGGCGGCGATTTTAGCGTCTTCGAGAAAGAGCTCGTAAAAATCCCCCATGCGAAAGAAGAGGATCGCGTCGGGATAACCCGACTTGATCTCGAGGTACTGCCGCATGAACGGCGTCTGCAAGGGATCGCCGGCACGGCTCACAGGTCGAGATGCACGACCTGACGGGCGTTGTCTTCGATGAACTTGCGGCGCGGAGCCACCTCATCGCCCATCAGGACCGAGAACGTTTCTTCGATTCGGGAAAGCTCGACGTTCGACTCGTCAAGCGGCTTCACGCGTAGCATCACGCGGCGCTCCGGGTCCATCGTCGTCTCCCAGAGCTGCTCGGGGTTCATCTCACCGAGACCTTTGTAACGCTGTACGACGGTCTTATCTGAGTTGAACTGTTTGACTACCTTGTCTTTTTCAGCGTCGGTGTAGGCGTAAACGGCCTCTTTACCGCTGCGGATCAGATAGAGCGGCGGCTGAGCGATATACAGATAACCTGCATCGACGATCGGACGCATCTTCGTATAGAAGAACGTCAGGATCAGCGTGCGAATATGCGATCCGTCGACGTCGGCATCGGTCATGATGATGATCTTATGATACCGCATGCGGTCCAGGTCGATGGCGTCGTTGCCGAAGCCGGCGCCGATGGCCGTCACAAGCGTTTTGATCTCTTCGTTTTCGAGGATCTTATGATCCTTCACGCGAAAGACGTTCAGGATCTTACCTTTAAGCGGCAGAATGGCCTGAAAGTTACGGTTACGTCCCTGTTTCGCCGAACCGCCGGCCGAATCCCCTTCCACAAGAAAGAGCTCAGAAACCGACGCATCCTTCTCGGCACAGTCGGCCAGTTTGCCGGGCAGCCCGCCGCCTTCGAGAATGCCTTTGCGCTTCGTCACCATCTCGCGGGCCTTACGGGCCGCCTCACGTGCCTTGCTCGAAAGAATACACTTTTCGAGGATGGGCTTCACCTCGGCCGGATTCTCTTCAAAGAAGAGGGCGAGCTTGTCGGCGACAAGCTGCTGTACCAGGCCCTTCACCTCGGCGTTTACAAGCTTCTCCTTCGTCTGGGAGTTGAACTGCGGCTCGGGAATCTTCACGCTGATGACGGCCACCAGGCCTTCGCGCACGTCGTCGCCGCTCAGCGTGGCGCCGAACTTCTTCTTCAACGCCTCATCCTTCTTCAGATACTCGTTCAGCGTGCGGGTCAGCGCCGTGCGGAAGCCTTCAAGGTGCGTTCCGCCGAGCATGTTGTTAATGCCGTTTGTGAAGCTGTAGATCGTCTCGGCCTGTCCGTCGGTATAGGCCAGACAGAACTCGCCGCGCACGGTCTCGTTCTTTCCCTCGAAGTAGATGAGCTTTTTATGAAGGCGATCCTTTTTCGAAATGAGCTTCTCGACGAACTGTAGAATACCGCCGTCATAGCGGAAGGTCTCGACCTTTACGTGGCCTTTGCGCTCGTCTTTTAAATGAATCGTTAACCCCTTGTTCAGGAAGGCCATCTCTTCAAGGCGCTGCCTGAGGGCCATATACTTGAACTCAACGGTCGTAAAGATGGTGGCGTCGGGCTTGAAACGTACGATGGTTCCGTGGTGCTTCGTTTTACCTTTGATTTTTACGGGAGCCGTCGGAACTCCGCGTTCATACCGCTGAAAGTGGATCTGGCCGCCTATGTGAACCTCGGCCTCAAGGTATTCCGAAAGGGCGTTCACCACAGAAACACCGACGCCGTGCAGACCGCCTGTGACGTCATAGGCGTCGTCGCCGAATTTTCCGCCTGCATGCAAAACGGTCATGACCACCTCAAGGGTGGGCTTCTTCATCTTAGGATGGATATCGACGGGAATGCCGCGGCCGTTATCCTGAACCTCTATAATATTGCCTTCAAGAATCGAGATCGTAATCTCAGATGCAAAGCCGGCCATGAATTCGTCGACGGAGTTATCGACGACCTCATAGACCATCTTATGAAGACCGGTCGCATCCTGCGTACCGATATACATGCCCGGGCGCTTTCGGACGGCCTCAAGGCCTTCCAGAACCTGGATCTTCTCGCCTGTATATTCACCGATCTTTTTACTCATGACCCCACAGAATTTGTCACGGGCTCCTGGCGTCATGCAAAAAATGGAACATAAAATGGAAGCGTGAGTCCCGTTACAGTCAACGGGCCAGAGCACAGGCAATCCTGAGCAATGAATGGACTATGAAAAGGAGCGAATGCTGACCCGGAATCCCTTCGCAAAGAGATCCCGGAACATCGGCAATGCAAGCGAGGCGTCAATCGATAGGTGCGCGAGGATACTTGCGGTTCTTTGTCTTCTCAAGCGACTCGGCGTATTCGATGGAGTAGGGAGTCCACGGAACGGCCTTCAGGCGCGCCTCGGGAATCGGCTTGCCCGTTCCCTCGCAGATGCCGTAGCTACCGTCTTCGATCTTCTCAAGCGCCCTGTCGATCTGCTTCAGCTTATCGGCATCCATATCAGAGAGGCGATTGATCAGGTCGTTCAGGATGACGCTATCAGCGATATCGACAAGATCTCCCTGATCGTTGTAAATGAAGCTATCCTGTTCGAGCTCAAGATCGTGAAGCAGGGCGGCCCGCTCCTTGAGCAGGATGGTACGAAACTCATCCACTTTCTTTTTCGGCATAGCGGGATTCTCTTTCTTGGACATTTCCACCTCTCAGTCTGGCTGAACAGATAATCAATCTGTACCCATCCGGCCAGTCAGAAAAGTGTCAACAACGCCGTTTTCAGTCGGATGTAAACCGTTTTTCAACTATCAGCTCTGATTTTGCCGTTCTGGCGACGAAAATGGTTGCTTTTTGCGCTGCACCAGGATTCCCTGGGAGGTAGAATGCTGCCTGAGTTCTCCCGATATCGGGAAACTCAGAGCCCTGAACCTGGACTCAGCGAGGATCGACCATGCCCATTCATGATATCCTGAACGCCGGAATCGGCCTTTATAAAGAAGGAGAAAAGGGACTGCGGCAGGCCCTGCAGCATCTGCAATCCTCTTACGACAATCTGAAACGACAGGGAGAGGCCGACCAATCCGAAACGGCCGAGCGCCTGCGCCAGACCCTCGATCAAACCATCGCAAGCCTGCGTCAGGTATCGTCAAAGGCCGAGGCCCGGCTCCAGGGCCTCGTTCAGGAGGCCGGACGCAACTATGAACAACTGCTTTCGGGTCTTGAAGGGCAGATTGATTCCATCAAGAAGCAGGGAGAAAAGGAGATGGGCGGCGTGCGTGATCGCATGCAGACCCTCGCTCAATCGCTGAAAGAGCAGGCGCCCGAGCGATTCCGTCACAGCATCGAGAAGCTCATCGCCGGAACAGAAGGCGGCACCGATCCCTTCCAACCGGCACGTCCTGACGAAGAGCGCATGGTCTCCATCGTCTTCTCGGAGTCAGAAGAGCCCGAGCATAAGAAGTAAGGCAAGGCCCGCTCGCACCCCCTGCGTCCGGCGCGTGGCGCAGGGGGTGCGAGCAGGCTGGGGAAAGGTATGCTTACGCCGGCATCGGGTTTATGGAACCCCCGGTGGATTCCATCAGTGTTCGTGGCTTCGGGTCCGTTCTGTTTTGTAAGGATGCTTGTATAAGGACTGTCTGCTTTAAACTGTGAGGAGAGTCAGAATGTTTGAATCGGATGCTATCGTTAGAATTGCCTGTGGTTTAGCCGCTGTGTCGCTTTTGTCTGGTTGCCAGATTTACACAACTGAGGCGATGGAAAAAAGCGAGGCTCGTCAGTTGTGTGACTTCGTCGCAGCTGGATATTTGGGATTGTTATCCGATGGAACGACTGTAGGTTATCGTCGAGACGGCGCGCTGGCTCTTATGGTCTACAACTGTATCATACTGCCAGCCGAAATCGAGGAAAAATATCGCATGTTTTAACTTTTCCACATATCATCAGGAATGGTTCGCTCTAAAAAGCACCGGGACAGTGGTGATAGATGCCGTTGCATATATGCTTACTATAGGCTACCGGATGTAGCCTCCCAGGTCGATTTCTACAAAATCGACTTTGACGTAAGACTTTTGAAGCTCAACTTCAAGAGAACCTTTGCAAACCGACACGGATGCTACTGTGTCAGATTTGCCTGTAGAGAATATTCCGAAAGAATGGAGGGAATAGATGGAGAGGTTTAACATTCATCCCCTATTAATGGTCGGTGTGGTTATACTGGTGTGCGTGATGAATGGGTGCATCTCTCCAAGGGCATCCTGTGAACAGTATAGAGATCCCAATGGTTGGGAGAGAATCTGCATATTAGGACTTTCGGGTAGCTCTTACGAGGTCTGTTTGCAGAGAGAACTCGCCGGGACGATAGCGCCAGGTACGTGTGCCGCCGCAGAAAAGGCTGCGATGGTATCCTGCCTTGAATACCTGAATAGAAAGAGCAAATGTGAGAAAGAAATCAATATACCGCTCATACCGAAGATTGTGTTGATACATGGCTTATTCGACAAACGCATATAGCCGTCTGGTTTGTGTTACCAGGAGCGAAGCATTTGGTATGTTTTCCCGTATCATCCTCTTCCGTCACACTGATCCCGCCGGGTCGAAGGTGCGGGGCGGGTTCGCCAACGGCCTCTTCAAGGGAAGCTCAGAAGGCGGCGAGAGCAATATCATGTCGGTACTCGGAGCCTTCTATTTTATCTCAACCCATAACGGATCTACCGATATCGTCACGAATGCAGACGGGGCACCGGTAGCAAGATTTGTCTATGAGCCCTTTGGCAGGGTGAACTCGGACCTCACGGATCTCGATCCCGATAGAAACGGTGTGCATTATGGCGAGCAGTTCATGTTTACCGGCCAGGAGTTGGAACGCGAGACCGGCCTGTATAACTACAAAGCACGACTCTATGATCCAGAAACGGGACGGTTCCTGCAACCTGATCCCGTGCATACAGAACGTGCCGGCTTTGATAACTGGGATAGATACCAGTATGCCAATAACAACCCCGTCAACTTTACAGATCCAACGGGAGAAAGCTGGCTCAGCAGCCGGTTTAAAGGCAACTGGGCTCAGCGGATGACCTTTGTCAGCAGTAAACGCTGGGCAAGTTTCGGTCGCGGACTCGGCACAGCCTTAGGCGTCATGGCCGCATTCCCCATCGCCGCCACCGGCCTTGCCGTAGGGGGAGGAGCCCTCGGCGCAGGAGCCTTTGCTGCATCTACGGCATCGGCTGGCGTAGCACTTGCCGGTGCAGGTGCATTAGGTGCCGCAGGCATTGGCTCGGCGGCCATGGGCGTAATCGGCGCCACCGGCCTTGCCGTAACAGGTGCTGCCCTCGGTGCCGGGGCATTTGGTGCCTCTATGGCATCGGCCGGAGTAGCACTTGCCGGAGCAGGCGCCCTGGTCGCAGGAGGAGCAGCCGCAGCAACCGCAGGCATGGCATTATCGGGCGCAGCACTTGCCGGAGCCACTGCCCTCGGTGCCGGAGCATTTGGAGCCTCTATGGCCTCGGCCGGAATAGCTCTCGCAGGAGCTGGTGCACTGGTCGCAGGTTGAGCGGCCGCAGCCACCGCAGGCATGGCATTATCGGGCGCAGCACTCGCCGGAGCAGGCGCCCTCACCGTACAATCCCTTGCACTCATGCTCTGCTTCGGGTGTACGGTAGGTTATGGCCTCGGCGGACTCGGCACTTCGAGCTTTAACAACATTCACTGGAATGAAAGCAGTGCAAGGGCGGGAGCTTTTCTCGGAGGGGCGATACAGGTCATTGGAATAGCAGGGGCTTTTGGCTTTGGTATTGTAAGGCCAGAATTTGCCACGTTCCTGGATAGTGGCCATCTATTCGCGAGGATTCTGATGGCCGAACCCTTTTATGGAATAGCCGGGGTGACCGTGCTTGATATGCTTACCGCAGTCGGTTGGGGATTGACTGCCATTAGTCTGCTGCAAGGCGATTACACGGCCACAGCGTATGGTGCGGTAACGGGGTATGCCGGTATCCCGGTACCATATTTCATAGCAGCACCAATCTACAACGGAATAGCGAGGCAATACAATGGCATGCTTTAGGAGAATTCTATTGATCATTCTTTCCCTTTCCGCCTGCGCCATGCCGCTGTACTACAGCCCTCGCACATTCGAGGAGAAGGAACAGACTTATATTCGGTTTCACCTGCCCGATATTTGCAGTATGGAAGTGGCCAGTGGCGCTGATGCGTGCAGAAAGAAAAAACGTCTGGATCGATCCTATTCTGTCGTAATAAAGCACCGCTACGGCACAGATCTCGCTGGTGGCGATACCTGGCAAAGGACTCCCGCCCCGACATATTGGATGGACAGATACTATAGTGGGTTAGGCTACGATTGGCAGCTTCGAGCGGCACCACATACAAAGATGCTGGATAACTGTACGTATAGAGTACCAATCCATTCGGGAGAAGGGAAATACCGTATCCAGATTATTCCCAATACACATCCAGAAATGGAAATCAAGCAGGAATTCTCAGTTAATGTCCGTCCTGGTGAGTCCGTCACGATTGCATTCAATCAGGAATTCACACAGTTCACATATACCGTCGAGCCAACTCCACCGACTGAAGTGGAATGCGTTTTTTCGATGTGACTTCGTTCGCGGTCAGTTAATGCATGCTAACGTTTCTCCCGTCTAACCAGACCCGGCTGTATTGCTGTGTACCACGACTTCCGTTCCAGCCGCACCGGCTCGAACCAGGCCTGGTGCTCAACCAGACAACAGAGCACCACCCGCATGGTGAGGGCCGGTGCGGCTGGAACTTCGGGAGGGAGCGATGCGGCCTTCACTGGAATGAAAGCAGTGCAAGGGCGGGAGCTGTGGTTGGTGGGGCGATACAGGTATTAGTGATAGCAATTCTTTAAAATTATCCCTCCTGGGTGTTCCATTGTTCGGCTGGAAGGCACTTGCCTTTGCTCTTGATAGAATTTATGATGAGTATGAACGACGCTTATGAATAAGTCCATTTTTTCGATACCGCTTCTGGTTGCAGCCCTCTTATTGGGTTCTGGTTGTCGAGTAACGATGACGCTGGGGGCACCTGTTGAGATTACGCCGAAGGAACTGCCTGCTCATGAATCGATTTGTCTCGATATTATTGACAAAGATAGGCGGTATGAGGAAGGAAAGGGTCTCGGTTTCTATTTTGATCCTTCAGAGTTTTTTGAAGCAACTCTGAACACAGAATTACGCTCGTACTTCCGAGTAAATACAGGGACAGATTGTTCCGTTGACGATACTATGCTATCTGCCTCATTACAGAATCTTCACTTCCAAGGAATGGGTGGATCGGCTGGCCCATTCCCCGTTTCCAAAGCTGAAAGCTATGCAACCATTGAGTTGAATATGATTGCACCTGATCATTCTCGGAGCAAGGTAACAGCAACATCAGCTACTTACACAATTCATGAATTGGCAAGTTCCAGGATTGTAATGATAGTAGTCGCCAGAGCAGCGATTCGTGATGCTGCAAGAAAAAGTGTTCAACAACTGGCGTGCAGCAAAGGACTAACTGAATGTACTAATCAAAAAGATGAGCAGCAAATAATAAAAGGGGCTATCGCCGAGTACAATAAGATCAAAAAGGCCGGGGAACCAAAGGTTGAGTATTCGATCTTTGGGTATTCCTTTAGTTCGTGGTTTTGAAGAACGGTTGTCCGGTCTCATCTTGTTGAATTATAAGCCATTCTGGCTGGGCCTGAAGCTGGGGTTTACTTATTTTGGATATGCTGGTATGGTCTACGATGTTATAGCCGGCAATACCGTTAGCCATCTTTACACAATGGCTCAGCTTTCATTGAGTGATGCGATAGAAATCCCCGGAGTCCCATATTTCGTTTGGAACGGGGCGGGACACTTGTTTGAAGGTATTTACCGCATGTATGAGAGGCGTTTATGAATCTCGATCAAATTCGACTTAGCTCAACTATCGCAATACTGAGCTTGCTTTTGACCTCATGTTCGACGACGATGACGCTGGGAAGATTACCAGTACAGAAAGCCAATCAGCCGATGCGACAGAAGCACCTCTGTCTTGCCATTGATGGTACGAATGATAAATATCCTTTAAACGGGAATTTCGGATTATTCATTCAGCCTGGACTATTCTTAGAGGATATTGTAGTCGGAGAGCTATCAGCTTTTTACGAAGTCCATAGAATAAATGCAGGGAATTGTCTGGGAAATGAAAAACGACTCAATGTCGCTATCGTTGATTTTCAATATTCGGCATATGTTGCTGTCGTTATGGCTGAAGCACAAAGTACCGCGACTATCAGCTTCAAGATAATTGATCCTGACGGCAGTATCATAGCCGTAGAAAGTCAGTCCGATAGGATATCGGGCGGTGAGACTGGCTCAGCCCGTCTTCCTTTAGTTGTGGTTGCGCGCGAGGCAATACAAGATGCAGTTAGGAAGAATGTTGATCTGCTGGTCTGCTACGAGCGCCAGGGGGCTTGCGTAAAGCCAGATCCCGTTGATCGACGAATTCGTAACGTCGCAGCAAAGTATCTGCAAATACGTTCGACAGGCTCTGTTGAAGAGAAAAACCACCTATGGAAGGTTCCGCGGTAGTTGCCTTTCTTGTTCTATCACATCATTTCCGATCGGTATGCATCTCCACGCAAATTCAATATGCTCCCATAAAGTCCGCGCAAGGGATCGCAGCGGCGAAGAGGGGACCCGCTGCTTAACCTGCCAGCCGTTCTCATCGCCATTACCGACAGCGGGGAGTCGCTCGACGCAAGAGCCCGACGGTTGGAGGCATTCTCATATGCGCAGAGAACATCTGATAACCGATGCGCCCTCAGACGTTAGCCGCAAAGGCCGGCGAACCCGCTCCCACCCGAGAGCGAAGCGGCCCCGCCTGGCAAAGCCCCTCCGCCCTCATCCTCACCCGACGATGGCGCGATCCTGCGCCAGGTCGGGCCGCTCAGCCATCCGTGGCACGCTTTCGGACGAGGGCGGAGGGGCTGGAGTTTGGGCGAATGGAATTCTTGCGATGGAAGATGAGGTTTCGCCTACCCTAATTCACGATGCACGCATCCATCCGTATCCCCTCGGGCATTCTGCCAGACAACGGGCCGTCACTCACTGTGTGAGGACTGAAAGTGCTTGCGGGTTTAACCACCCGCCGGGTCGAGGGTGCGGGGCGGGTTCGCCTTATTTCCTTAGCGGATAACCGGCCTTCTCCAGCGCTGCAACGGCCGACATCAGGATCTCATGCTGTCGTTCGCCCGAGATACCGCCTGCATCGGATTGCAGTCGAGCTCGGTAGCTGACGGCCATGCTTCCGGCGGGAATGGGATCGCCGGAGTAGATCGTCAGAAGCTCGATCGATCGCAGTTCGGGAATCTTCAGCGATTCGATCACGGCGACCGGCGCTGCCGTGGACGCGTTCTCTGCAAGCATCAGCGTAAGATCAAACTCCGATGCCGGATGCACGGAAGGCGGCCGATACGTATTATGCGTGCGGTTCGTATTCCACAGTTGAAAGAGGGCTTCGAAGTCAAAGTCGCCGATCACGCAGATCGGGCGCTTGATGCCGGCCCGACGGCTGAAGTCGGGATGACACAGACCGATCCTTCCCAGCGTCTGATTCCCCGAAACAAAGGCAACCTGACATTTCGGATGAAGATAAAACGCGGGCTCGACGGAAGCTCCTGATGTGCGCGCATCATCCCCCGTTAGATGCATCGAGAACGGAATGTTCAACGATTGCAGCATCTCTTCCATACGCCTGCGATGATCGAGAAAGACGGCGAGGGCGTTATCCGTCGTGCGCTCTGTTCCCGTAACGCGTGTGTCGCGAACGTCAGCTCCGTCTTCAAGATGCACAAGCGAAAGCTTCACGGGCTCTTCGGGAAGCACGCCTTTTTTTCCTGATGGAATAAAGATGCGACCCAGTTCAAAGAGCGATACGGAGGCGAAGCGATCCTGATTGATGACGGCCTGAGCAAGAAGTCCGGGAAGCTGCGACCTGCGCATCTCGCTGCGATCGCTCTGCACAGGATTGCGCAGCGTGATGCCGCGTCCGCCGAAAAGAGCGTTATCCTCTGAAGAGGCGAAGCTGTAGTTCATCGTCTCGTCGTAGCCGCTTTGACGGATCATGCGCTCTTTCAGCAGACGCTCGAAAACACGGCGACGATTGGGCGTGGGCTGTTCAACGGCAACGGGCGCCGGAACGGGCGTGATATTGTCGTAGCCATAGATACGACCGATCTCTTCGACAAGGTCTTCAGGGATCTGCACGTCGAAATACGAACGGAAAGACGGAACGATAACGTCGAACTTCGTCCCTTTCTCTTTTACCTCGAAATGCAATCGGTGAAGGATGTCGGCGAATTGTTCGGGCTTCAGAGCGAAGCCGAGGCGGTTGTGTAAAAACTCAAGCGTGATCGGAATATGATTCTGACGGGGCTTCTTATCGACCATCCACGCCTGGGTTAACGCTCCGCAACGCAGATCGGGGCTTGTCGCTGTCAGCAGCGATACGATACGGTAAATCGCCGCCGGCGCCTTCACCGGGTCCTGGCCTTTCTCGAATCGACGGGCCGATTCCGTGCGCGGCGCTCCGGCAGAGAGCGCCCGTCTGATGCGATCGCGGGGAAACGTCGCCGACTCGATGAAGATGCTCTGCGTAGTCGGCTGAATGGACGACGTCTGTCCGCCGATCACGCCGGCAAGGGCGACGGCAGACTGAGCCTCAGCCTTTCCATCGTAAACGAAAATAGAACCGGCAGGCAACTCGTAGGTCTGCTCGTCAAGAGCGACAAACGATGTCTTTGCCTTTGCCGCCGAGCAGAGAATCGTATCGCTTTTCAGATTGGCGGCGTCGAAGCAGTGATTCGGCTGTCCGATCTCAAACATGACATAGTTCGAGGCGTCGACGACGTTGTTGATGCTCTTCTGCCCGATTGCAGAAAGCCGCAGCTTCATCCATACCGGCGCCGACGTTACCTGAACGCCGTCACAGTGCATGCCCTGATAGGTTAACGCCGCATCACCGACGATCTCGATGTTTTTCTTCGGCAGAGAGGCGACGGCCTTGATCTCTTTCGCCTGGGCAAGCGCCTCGGCGACGGGATCGTGCTTCAGCTTCTTCTTGAAAATGGCGGCAATCTCGCGGGCGAATCCGAAATGACACCAGAGGTCGGCGCGATGCGTGATCGACTTGTTGTCGATGTCGATCACCGTATCGTTATACGGAAAAAGTTCGTCGAGCGGCAGACCGGCCTTCAGATCGACCTTCTTCGCTTTCGTCGCTGCCGGCGAGGCTCCGAAATACGCCGGATCAAGCTCGTTCAGTATGATGATGCCGCCGTTATCGCCGAGCACCGAATCGATCTTCAGCTCTTTTGCCGAGCAGATCATGCCTTCAGAAAGCACGCCGCGAATCTTGCGCTTCTCAATACGCAGCTCGCCGTCGGCCGTTGGCAGCACGGCGCCGACTGGAGCAAAGGCGACGAAGATGCCGGCTCGCACGTTTGCCGCTCCACAGATGACCGACCGTTCCTCGGTGCCGTCGAAGACGACGCATTTCGAAAGATGGTCGGAATCCGGATGTTTCTCGCACTGTCGCACCTCGGCGACGATCAGCTGCTTGAAGAAGGGCAGGGTGTCAAAGTATTCTTCGACCTCGCACGTAGACATCGTCAGCCGGTGTACGAGGTCTTCGATCTTGATGCCTTTAATGTCGACGTAATCCGAAATCCAGGAAAGAGAGAGTTTCATAGAGCGTTATCCGTAATGCCTTTTCGGGAATGAGTTATCAATTTGAATGGGGGCCGAGCTTCAGAGTCGTTACCCCGAGAACTGCTGTAGAAAGCGAAGGTTACCCGAAAGAAAATGCCGGATGTCTTCGATCTCATGACGCATCATGACGAGACGCGAAAGTCCCATACCGAAGGCGAATCCGCTCCACTCTTCGGGATCGATGCCGCCGGCACGAAGCACGTTCGGATGCACAAGGCCGCAGGGAAGCAGCTCCACCCAGCCCGAATGCTTGCATACGGGACAGCCGTCGCCGCCGCAGATCAGGCAGCGAATATCGAGCTCAAAGCCGGGCTCGACGAAAGGGAAGTAGCCCGGTCGCAGACGCACCGTCACCTCGCGCTCGAAGAAGGCCGAAAGAAAGGTCTTCATCACGTGAATGAGATGCGCCGTTGAGATGTTGCGATCGACCATCATACCTTCGCATTGGTAGAAGGTGTTTTCATGCGAGGCATCGGTCTCTTCATAGCGATAGACGCGGCCGGGCGCCACGATGCGAAAAGGCGGCTTGAGCGACTGCATGGCGCGCACCTGCACCGACGACGTATGCGTGCGCAGAAGGAAGCCCTCTTCAGTCCAGAACGTATCCTGCATGTCGCGGGCGGGATGATCGTCCGAGAAGTTCAGGTTGCCGAAGTTATTCTCGTCGGTTTCGACTTCAGGGCCATCCATCAGACGGAATCCCATCTGAAGAAAAAGATCTTCGACCTCGTACTGGATGCGCGACATCGGATGCATATGCCCGTGCGAGCGAGCGACGGGACGAAGCGCATCAAAATGCTCGGTGGAAAGACGATCCGCCTCGGCCTTTCTTTCAAGCTCGGACTGTCTTTCCCGGAAGCGCGTCTCAAGCTCTTCGCGATAACGGTTGGCCAGCGATCCGATCTCGCGCTTCTCGTCGACCGATAGATCTTTCAGGGATTTCAGGGCTTCGGTGAGGCGACCTTTCTTTCCGAGGATCTCCTGATGCAGATCGCGCAGGCCGGCAAGATCGGTAGTTTCCAGCGTCTGCAGAGCAGAAGAATGGATGAGTTCAATATCCTGTTTTAACGACATGGCGCCCTCAGAGTTGCGATGGTTGAAGTAAGAGAGGAAGACTTCTTTTTCAAGCTCGAAGAGAGCATCACCCTGTAAACTCTTTTAAGCCACACCCGCACCCACCTGAAGTTCCGAGCGCAGCCGCCCTCACCATGCGGGTGGTGCTTTGTTGTCTGGCCGAGTGCCAGGCGGGGTTCGGATGGGGCGGCGATTGACGCCCATGGGGCGCTGGGAGGGAGAACCAGGCTCTGTTTGGGTGCGGCTTTAGAGGGTTGAGGATCAGGGCCGAATCACTGTTTGCGGCAGAATCCGGCCGACATGATCATTCGTCGTAAGACTCTTCGTAGTTTACGAGGTCAGATACCCAGGGCTCCACATCTTTCGTAATCGTCGGACAATGCCAGAAACGATAGAAGAAGGAGAACATGGCTGTCGACGATGTCGTGCCTCCATAACTACTTGAGCTGGAAGCTCCTTTGCTCGTTAAAAAATACTGAACGACGTTCGATTTGTTCGTGATGGCGAATTGCCGCAACAGCTGATCCCCTGCCATAGGAAAGCGGCGCACTGCAACGACGGAGCAACTGTCATTCAGGGCAAGGGATGCCTTCCGGGCGGGTGGAGCAAACTTCACGGCCTTTTCCGCCTCCGTCAGCTGAGGCGGAGTTATGCACTGGCTGAGCAATGCGATCATGGCAAAGAGCGCCCCGACAAATAGTCTATTTTGCTTTCGCATACTTTACGACATCTCCTTTTATTTTTATAACTGTACAGCCGGGCCAGATGGGCAGAATGTTCACAAGTGGAATATAGTTTAAACTGCATCCGTTGGTTCTTATACGGACATTGACGATTGCGTCACCCTGTAGCTGTGTGACTTTCTCGTTCATCGAATCACTGAAATCTTGTTCTCCGTTAAAAGAAAGAGCTGTCCAGAACATTCCCCAGATAACTCGCTCCTCCTCATACTGACCGAGTGAAGTAAGCTGTCTCTCGAAATACGCGGGTTTGCCTGATTCATCGAACAGGACCGGACTCATTGAAACAGGGTATTTCAGGCTATCAAAACGGACATTGCCTTTGGAACCGGCACAACTGCTCAATAACAGGATTATGGAGAAAAGGCAAATTTTCTTCATGTGTATGTCTTCCATTACTTATTTTCCTCAACAGAAAAGGCTGTTTTCACTTTAACGTAGTATCCGTTATAAAACAGGTCCATATAACCACCACTACTGACAGCAATGCTTTCAATACGGAATGATGGTTTTGAGGCCTTTTTTTGTTCGGCGGTCTCAATCAAAATGCTCTCAAGCTTGGCCTTATCCGTCAAGCCACCGGCCAGATACAAGGTAGCGAAAAAGGTATTTTCCTCCTCAACGCTTTCCATTGAAAGCTGCGTCCCGGGTTTGGCTGTTGGATTACGAAGGCGGGATTGCTGACCAAGCAAGACCGGGGTCAAGCTGTTCTGGGCTTGCGAAGAGACACAACTGATCGTGCCTGATGTCAGGATTAAAGCAAACATCATAGTTAATGGTGATCGTATTAAAATTGGCATTCAAACCTCACATTGTTGTTCCTGTTTGTGCTGATTCAGGAATCAATATTGATAATTTTGACTATTGATGATACATTGTGTGCAGTGTCAAGAGTTTAGCTTTTGCCTGAACGTCGTCTGATCGGCGGGCGTATCCTCTGTCTTGAGGTAATCAAGGGGCCGGGCAATCGGGTGAAAAAAAGGTTGCTCTGGTGCCTGCCGTCGTTGAACTGGTCCGAAACTCCAAATCGGATCGAGACCATGGCACTGCCCAAACGTAAAATATCGAAACAGAAAACCCGTTCGCGTAGAGCGCATCATGCTCTGGGCAAGCCGAATCTGGTCGCCTGCAAAAACTGCGGTTCATTCATTAAACCGCATCGCGTATGTCCGACCTGTGGCTTCTACAAAGACCGTGTGCATCACGTCTTCAGCAAGACCGTAGAACGCGGCTGATTTTCATTTTCAGCATCCGAGAAGCGAGAAAGAGCAGCTGGTCTGCTCTTTCTGCGTTTCTATCGAAAGTATCGCAAAAATCCTGCTATCGATTCAGGTATCCAACAAGGGCGCGCACGGCGAAACGGGGCATGAGTCCGACCGTAGTCGCCATGAACCAGTTCACAAAGCCCGGAATGACGATCAGCTTCTTGCGCAGCCAGGCGTCATAGCCGATCCGTGCCACCTTTTCGGCCGACATCACAAGCGGACTGTTCACAAGCTGCGTATCGCGCATGCCGGCAGCATCGAAGAAAGGCGTTTCAGTCGGTCCGGGGCAGAGCACCGTCACACTGATGCGATGGGGCTTGAGTTCAACGGCAAGGCCCTCTGAAAAGAAAAGCACATGCGATTTTGAGGCGTAATAGTTCGTCATATACGGCCCCGGCTGAAAGCCCGCCGTCGAGGCGACGTTCAGGATCGACCCGCTACGACGCTCTTTCATCTGCGGTAGAAAGAGATGCGTCAGTTCGATCAGGCTGACGATATTCAGCTGAAGCATGCCCCGTTCCTGCTCCCAGGGAGTATCGATAAAAGGCCCGTGTGTGGCAATGCCTGCGTTATTCACAAGGTTTTCGACGGCCAGCTTCTTCCTCTTAATCGTATCATAGAGCTTCTTCGGTGCCTGCGGCTGGCTCAGATCGGCGGGGATCACATGGATCTCGATATCAAACCGGCTGCGCAGCTCTTTCGCTATCGCCTCCAGACGGTCAGTGCTGCGTGCGGTGAGGATCAGAGGATGTCCGTTTTCGGCAAAGATTTTTGCCAGCTCAAGCCCGATGCCGCTTGAGGCTCCGGTGATCAGAGTATAAAGAGTCATGCGTCAAACAACGGAAGATGGTGGCAGAAGTCAAAGCCCACACAGAAAAACCACGTATAAAAACCGACCGACAGACCTCCAGAGTCTCACAAAAAAGTGGACCGAACGGTCTATAAGAATTTAGCTGGTACTGCCCGCAAGAACAGAACTCCTGCTCTCAGGCGTCCTCTTTTTCCGGGCAAAGCGGATTGACTGAAAAGTCAAAGATGAGATTGCTGGATTCGCCTCGCGGCGAGCAGAAGGAGCCTGGAATGAGTGATTCCGTAGATTTTATCGAGCTGGAAGGCCTTCGCCTGCCTGTATTTCAGGGTGATCCGGGATGGATTCCTCAGACCGACATCGTTCTGACGCCGGCCACGCGTGCCAACCTGCGCAAGATCCTGCCACCGCTTCTGCGAGGCCATAACCTGCTGCTTGTGGGCGACGCAGGCGTCGGTAAAAACGCTCTTATCTATTATATCAACGCCTTGCGCAAGCATCCGACGATTCGGTACAGCTTTAACGAAGATACGCTTCCCGAAGACCTGGTCGGATCCTACCGCATTCAACCCGGCGGCTTTGTCTGGTCGGATGGCGCCCTGTCGGCAGCTCTTCGCCAGGGAGCGACCTTTGTGGCCGATGAGATGAACCTCGCCTCGCCTGAAGTCCTCAAGCGTTTTCAGTCGGTGTTCACAGAGCGTCGTCTGCAGATCCTCGAAGGCGATGGCTCCGTCATCGAGCCGCACCGGGGATTCTCGTTTGTGGCGACGCAGAACCCGTCCGAGGGTTTTGAGGGACGAAAGCCGCTTCCGCGTGAGATTCAGAAGTATTTCACAACCGTCTATCTTGATCCATATCCCGACGAAGAGCTCGTCTCTATCCTCGCCGGATTGTATAACGCCATCCCCGAAGATGTGCTGCGAACGATCGTACGCATCTGTCGCTCCGTCGAAGAGCTTGTCGTGCGCAAGAAGGTGGGCACGCGCGATCTCGAACGCTTTCATTTCAATCTGCGCAATCTGAAACGACTGGCGGCCCGACTCGAAGAACAGCCCGAGCATCTGATGCTTGAGTTGAACGATATCTTTATCAGGCCGTTCCGCACCGAAGAGGATCGGGCGCTTCTTCGTGAAACGATCGAAGACGTTCTGAAAGAGGACGGATTCGGATCTTACATCTCGAAGGCAAAACGCAGGATCGAGATCCACGTCGATATCGAAGGCGGACGTATCGACATCGGGCGAGCGCGTCTGCCGCTTCTCGGATCGGATCGTCAGGAGCGCGTGGAGCGAGCGTTGGGTAATTTCGCCCTTGTGCCGGCCCGCCTTGATGTGGCCGAGGCAGTAGCTCGTTCGTTACAGTTTAAAGAGAACGTGCTGCTTGAATCCGACGCCGACGTAGAGCCCGACGCCTACGCCCGTTTCTTCGCCGACCTCGCCGGTCTGCCCGTTCACGCCATCTCGCTTTCACGCGGCATGCATACCTCTGACGTTCTCGGCGGTCTCAAGCCGGCCGGCAGAGATCAGGTCGAATGGGTGGACGGACCGTTAACCGATGGCCTGCGCAGCGGCGGAGTGCTCTTGATCCAGGGCCTTGAGGCCGCCGGTCCGGAGCTTGTCGAGAAGATGAACATGCTGATGGACGATGCGCGTGCGATGTCGCTTCCAGCTGAAAGCGGAGAATCGGAACCTCTGAAGCTGAAAGACGGCGCTCATGTCTTCGGCGTGAAATACTTTCGCTTGCAGAAGACGACGCCGACCGTTTCGCGAGCCTTCCGTAATCGCTTCTCGGCCTTTGTCGTTCCGCCCGTCGTCGACGCCGAAAGCCTGCGCGGCATCATCGAACATGCTCTGTCGCTTGAAGAAGGCGAGGGATCGTCTCTTACGACGCTCATTCTACAGTATCATGTCTTTGCACGCACGAAGGCCGAGAAACGTGAGATCGGCGCGACGCGCATGCAGCCGTATCGTTACGGCCTGACAAACCTTCTGCGTTTCGTCGACCTTGTCGGATGGGCTGCCGCCGAACCCGAGAACCTCACCGCCGAGAAGCTGCGAGAGGCGATCAGCGAAGGGGCCTCAATCGCCTACATCAATGAGATCGGCGATCCGCCGGAGCGTCAGATGATGCTTCAGGCGCTTGAGAAGATGCTTGACGGTACCGATCTGAACACCCTGCTTCGGGAGTTTGAATCGGTATCGAAAAAAAAAAGCCTCAACCTGAAGCCGCCCGTTAAAGGGAAGGTGAACTGGAATCAGGAGGAACACTGGCGTGATGCGACGACCGGCAAGGCCTCCTGGAACAGAGAACCGCAGAAGCTGAAAAAAGGCATCAACATCAATACGCCAGAAACGGGCGGCTCAACGAAAGAGGGCGAAGATGCCTGGTATGGAGCCGATACAAAAGGCAATAAAGGCGTGGGCGAACCCGGTCAGGGCGGCGGCGCCTGGGGCTACCGCACCGAAGAGCTTTACAAAGAGTTCCTGAAAAAGCGCCGACCGCTGTGGAGCTACAATCTGGGCGTATCGCTTGAAGAGTTCATCGAGATCTTCGCGCCCGAGCTCGAACGTGTCAGCCTTGATCTCGAACATCTTCTCGATCCCGACGTGCAGATCCGTAGACGTCATCGAGCCGAAGGCTCTCGCGTAGATGCGCGCAAGTATCTGTCGTATCTATCGGGTAAAGGCGATGATCGCATCTTCGATAAAACGACGATTCGCATCGACGAGGATCGCCTGCGCGGAGTAGAGGTGCTGTTCGCCCTGAACAAAGGCCGCCGCATCTTCAACTTTGAATACTCCGTCGCCGTGCTTGTCGCCATCATGAGCGCGGCCGAGATCCTCGACACACATCGCATCGCGTTCGGAGCGATCGGTTACTCCGACCTGACCAATCAGAAGATCGACATCGATCTGCAATGGCATAAGCTGATCGACGACATCTGGGGCCCCGAGCGCCAGAGCGAGCTTTTTCACGGGTTAGCCGCCGACTGGCACGGCGATACGGTGTCGGAGTTCCAGATCCTTGACGAGCTGTCGACGATGTTCTCGGCCGACGCAAAGACTCGCATCCTCGTGATGAGCTCGGATTTCAGAGGAGCGCGGGCTCGCGTCACTGTCGAGAAAGATCTATCATCGCGTGACACTCGCGAGCTCAAAGAGCAGATCGACAGGCTCGAATCTCGGGGCATCGTTATGCTCGGAGTGGGCCTTGGTCCGCGCAACCTCTCGCAGGCGCTGTTCCGTCATCATCTTTCGATCACCGACGTGAACTATACGGCTCTTCCGTCGATGCTGGCTCAGGAGATCTCTTCGTTGATACATCGGTATCATGAGATCTGATAGCGCATCGCTTTATTGTCTAACGGAGAATTAAGGAAGAATAACATGAGCAAAGGCTTCTCGCTTGAAGATTCGCCGAATCACCGCTGTGTGAATGCGCAACCCGACAGCGTCTTTCTGCATCCGTCGTCGAGCGTAATCGGGAACGTGACGCTGGGCGAGCATTGCTCGATCTGGCCTTCGACGGTGCTGCGTGCCGACCTCGGAGCAATCGAGCTCGGCCGTGGTGTGAACATACAGGACGGCAGCATCCTGCATACGGATTCAGGCGGCCGTCTGACCATCGGCGATTATACGTTAGTCGGGCATAAGGTGATGCTGCACGGATGTTCCATCGGCCGGGCCTGTCTTGTCGGTATCGGCACGATCGTACTCGACGGCGCACAGATCGGCGATGGGGCGATGATCACGGCCGGATGTCTGATTCGCGGCGGCATGAAAATCCCGCCCTTTGCCCTTGTCGTGGCGAAAGACGGCGATGTGAAGGTCTACGAGAATAAGGCCCGTACGCTGTTAACCGTCATGGGATCTCTCGAATATATCAGACTGGCCCGCCGCTACGAAAAAGGCGAATTCGGGCCCGTGTCGTCCGAGGAGCACAACGCTTCTGAGGTCGAGGCACGTCGTATTCTCAAAGAGATGTTTGATCGCGATTTTAAGTAGGCCGGGACCCGTCAGAGTAACGAAACGCCGGGCCCACCGGCGTGCATGACGGCAAAAAAATTTGGGTACATCTGACTGCTTTTCTACCTGTAGAGGTAACAGGAGTAGATCTGATGAAACCGTTTCCACAGCTTCCGTCTGGTGCAGTGACTCTGTATCCGGTAATCAATCGTCTGATGTCACGCCTCCTACCTTGAGCGTCCCTAACTTCAGGCCTGAAAAAATGCTTTACGGGCGGCGATGCCTTCTGTTCTTTATACCCATCGGGGGTATGTCCCGAAAGAGGTGTGTATGCGTTTCCTTGTTCTTGCTGTCGTGGCCGTTTCTCTTGCTTCGTGCAGCCCTTCGAATTCTTCGAACCCATCCGGTCCGACGGCATCCGGACCTTCTGCCATCGAGCAGGCGATTAAAGACGGGGCGCTCATTGTCGATGTGCGTACTCCGGCTGAGTTCGCGTCGGGACATTATCCCGGAGCGGTGAACATTCCGCTTGATGAGATCGATCGTCGTATGAACGAACTTGGCGCCGATACGAACCGCCCGATCGTGCTCTACTGTCGCTCCGGTCGCCGCTCGGGCATTGCGCTTGATCAGGTGCGACGCGCCGGTTACACAAAGGCATTCAACGGCATCAATCAGGCGTCGATGCCTTGCCCGACCGGAAAATGCTGAGTGGGTTTGTCTACAAGAACTTGAGCACGCCGTCTTTGACCGAGCGATAATAGCAGCTGCGACGGGTATTTCCGGTGGCGTCCTTTGTATGGCAGACGCCGCCCTTTTCGGGGACGACAAGAAAGAGCAAGGAGTTCTGCTCGCAGTTGATACGGATCTCTTCGAGTTTCAGATAATCGCCCGACGTCGCCCCTTTGTGCCAGAGCTCGCGCCGGCTTGTGGAATAAAAGACGGCCTGACCGAGTTCGATGCTGCGAGCGAGGGCAGGGCGGTTGACGTAGGCGAGGATGAGCACCTCAAGCGTGCGCGCATGCTGCACGACGACGGGAAGCACAGGCTCGCCGCCCCTTGATACGGCCAGAAGCTTGTCAAAATCAAGATGTAGCTCGGCGCTTTCTTCGATAATTTCGTGAGAGACTTCGTGAGATGACCCGGCGGTCGACGTCTTTCGGTTATTGGGATTTTGAGATTCGCTCATTCTGAGAATCAGGGAAATGGTTGTGGCAATACGCTACAAGTTTTTTGTAGAGCTGCATGTCTCTTTTCAAACGCACGTCGGCAGCCGGCATAGAGCGGCTTGAGATCCCCCGCATCGGCACCTTTTTCGGCGAGGTGCGCCTGCCCGGATCAAAATCGATCGGAAACAGGGCGCTGCTGCTTGCATCTCTGGCGAAAGGCGAGACCATCTTACAGAACGTTCCCGATTCAGACGATGTGAGCGTCATGCTGAAGCAGATGCCGTCGCTGGGAGTGGACTGCTTTCGTCTTATGAACGAGATCGAGGGCAGCTACCGGGTCGTCGGCGCCGGCGGCCCGTTCTCTATTAAAGAAGGGCTTTTTGATGTGGAGAATGCCGGTACGGCATTGAGGCCGCTTGTCGCCGTTCTCTCAGCCGGACAGGGATCTTACACCATCGACGGGAACGAGCAGATGCGCCGTCGGCCTGTTGCCGATCTTGTCGCCGCCGTCCGCACGGCCGGTGTGGCGATCGAATGTTCGGCAGAGGGTACGCCGCCCGTTACGATGCGCACGGATGGCTGGAAAAGCGCCGACTTCACGATTTCGGGCAAGACGTCGTCGCAGTTTATCTCGGCCCTGCTTCTGGCCGCACCGCTATCGAGGCGCCGCGTGACGATAACTCTGCCCGGCGAGCCCGTCAGCCGCCCCTATATCGACATGACGCTGCGCATGATGGAACAGTTCGGCGTTCGCACGGAACGTGAGGGTTATACACAGTTTATCGTGCCCGAGAAGCAATGCTACGAAAGTCCGGGCACCTATTACATCGAAGGCGATGCGACGGCGGCTACGTATTTCATGACGGCGGGTATGCTTTCCGGCCCGGTGCGCATCCACGGTCTTGATGAAAGCTCCATTCAAGGGGACATCCGGTATCTTGATATCATACGGGCTCAGGGCGGGCGCGTGAAAACGGGCAAAAACTGGATCGAAACGCAGCATCAGGGCCCGGTGCGCGGTATCACCGTCGACATGAACGATATGCCCGATGCGGCGATGACGCTTGCGGTTACGGGCCTTTTTGCCGATAAACCTGTTGAGATACGGAACGTGGAAAACCTGCGCGTCAAAGAATCCGAACGCATTCGCGGATTACGCACCGAGCTGGAAAAGTTCGGCGCCGCCGTAGACGAGTTTCAGGACGGGTTGCGCGTGCATCCGCCGCAGATCGTGCATGGCGCGGAGGTCGAGACCTATCGTGATCACCGCATGGCGATGGCCTTCTCGCTGGCCGCCATTCGCACCGATCTGGTGATTCTTGATCCGGCCTGTGTGAACAAAACGTATCCGCGATACTTCGAGGATTTCGAGAGGATATGTCATCCGTCGACGATCTGATTCGCAGTATTGAAAGGAAGGACGACGGTCACTTCCTCATCGAGAACCGGAGCGACAGAGCGTGGATCTGCATCCACCCTCCCGGTCCGGGCGGAGCGCCCGTGCGTAAGGCCGACGTGCTTGCCCGGCTCAAGCTTTTTGGCATCGAAGACTATGATTTGAAAGGCCTGGAAGAGCTGCTTCTTGTGCCAGACGGCAACTGGCACGAGCTCGGAACCTGGAAAGAGCCCGAGTCGCAGGATGCTCGCTTCTCGCTTGAGCTCGCCGCCGATAAAAAAAGCGCCACGTTAACCGTAGAGGGCCCGATCTTTCGCGGACGCTGGCTGGATCGCGTCGAGCTCGACGCGGCCATTCTGTCGGCGGGGATTCGAGCGGGCGTCGATGATGCTCTTCTCGAAGCCATCGCCTCGCGAACGCTCGACGAGCTGAAAGAGAAGGGACCGTTTCGCAAGAGTTATACGATTGCACGATCGGTCGATCCCATCCCCCCCACAAACGGCAGCATTAAGTTTTATTATGATCCACATCCCCGGGCGCGACCCGCTCTGCTTGGCGATTCGCCCAACGCCCGCGTGGATTTCAAGAAGCTCGGAATTATACAGACGTGCGAGAAGGACCAGCTGCTTGCCGAGCTGCTGGATCCGGTCGAAGGGAGGCCGGGACTCGACGTTTCGGGCAACCCCGTATACGGTGAAAAACCTGCAACAGCCCGCCTTGAGGCCGGTCGCAACGCCGTTCTGAAAGAGAAGAAGTTATACTCGCAGTCGACGGGGCAGGTGATCATCCGATACGACGAAGAGAAGAACTACGCGAAGATCGAGGTCGTCGAGGTGCTCGATGTGGAACGCATCGACTACGGAACGGGGCATGTGGATTTTCCAGGCACGGTCGTCGTTCACGATACGGTCGCCGACGGATTTCAGGTGAGAGCCCGCGGCGATATCATCGTCGAGCGCACGGTTTCGAGCGCCTTTTTACAGGCCGAAGGCGATATCGTGCTCATGGGCGGAGCGGTCGGTCGCGGTGCGGGCTTCATCGAGGCGGGACATGACGTCTATGCTAAGTTCGTGCAGGAGACGACGGTTTCGGCCGGGCATGGCATCTATATCGAAGAGGCGGCCATGCATTCGCGACTCATGGCCGGAGTCGAGATCCTGCTTGATGGCGGTCGGGGCGATCTGATCGGAGGATCGACTCTTTCGGGCAAGCTGCTTGTGGCCAATCGTATCGGCTCGAAGGCCGAACCCGAAACGCGGCTAACGCTCGGCATCGATCCCGAGACCTTCCGGCGGCTTCGCGAACTGGAGCAGGAGATCGATCGGAATCGCACGACGTTACAGAAGATCCAGCAGCACCGCCGGCATATCGACGAGGCGCGCCGTCGCGGACCGTCTACAAGCCAGCAGGATTCGACCTATGACAAGCTTGTGTCGCTTGAGAATAAGTTCCTCGAAATCATCGCCAACCTCGACCGGCAGCGCGAGACGATACAGGCGGCCATCACGCCCGATCGTCAGGCCGAGATCCTTTATCGCGATACGGTGTATCCGAACGTCGAGGTCTCGTTCGGGTACGGTATTCGCAAATACCGCATCGATCGTCGCCCCGTAGCGTTACCCGGACGCTTTGCCCTTGATCCCGTCGAGAATAAGATCCTGCACAGCTTTGAGTAGACTCAGGCCTTCTTTTCTTCCCTGCGTTCGGCCTGACGCTTCACATCGACGACGCCCGAAACCTGCGACATGCTTTCGATGATCTCGTTCAGGTGATCGACGTGCTCCACTTCGACGAGGAAGCGCGCCTTCATCGTGCCGTTCTGATGTTTGGGAATATCGGCTTCGGCCTTGAGAATGTTCGTCTGCGTGCGCGAGATGGCCTGTACCAGATCAAGATAGAGCCCCTGACGATCGCGTGCGCTGATCTCGATGCCGACCGGATAGGTTTCAGTCAGGCCTTCCCAGCGCACCTGTATAAAGCGATCCTGATCTCCTTTTTCGGCGGGCAGATGTTTGCAGTCGGCGCGGTGAATCGTCACACCGCGTCCGCGCGTGATGAAGCCGACGATGCGGTCCCCCGGAACGGGAGAGCAGCATCCTGCATAACGCACGGGGATGTCGGTATTGCCCGCGACCTCGATCGGAACGTCTTTTGGATTCGTCGACGTTTTGCGGCGGATGCGAATCTCGCGCAGCTCTTTCAGATCGCGCGTTTTCGCCGGTCGATCGGGCACCTCGGTGCGACTGTCACCGGGAAGAGCAGTTTCGTCTTCGATGCGACGAAAGAATCCGCGTACTTTCTGCCTCGCCCCCTGGGATTTCAGGTAACGCAGCCAGACCGGCGACGGTCTTGGCTCGCCGTGCGTAACGATCTCGATACGGTCGCCGCTGCGCAGCTCGGTGCGAAGCGGCACGATGCGATCGTTTACTTTGGCCGACTTGCAGCGCAGGCCGATGTCGGTATGAATGCGAAAGGCGAAGTCAAGAACGGTCGATCCCTGCGGCAGATTGATGATGTCGCCTTTTGGCGTGAAGACATAGACGTCTTTCGGGTTCAGTTCGTCGCGAAGATCCTCGATGAAATCCTTCGAATCTCCCTGAAACTCCTGCGTGATGCGTGAGAGTGTGCGCAGCCATTCGAGCTTGCCCTGATCTCCGCGTTCGGCGCGCATATCGTTCTTGTATAACCAGTGTGCGGCGATGCCGTGTTCGGCCCGTTCATCCATCTCCTGTGTGCGGATCTGCACCTCAAGAGGTCGTCCGTCCGGACCGACGACCGTCGTATGCAGAGACTGATAGCCGTTCGATTTCGGCATGGCGATATAGTCTTTAAAGCGTCCGGGCAGGGGAGGCCAGAGCGTATGAACGATGCCGAGCGCGCCGTAGCAGTCGCGGATCTCGTCAACGATGATGCGCACGCCGCGCAGATCGTAGATCTCATGGATGCCTTTGCCGTATTTCTGCATCTTGCTGTAGACGGAGTAAAGATGCTTTGCACGACCGTCGATGCGCGCCGTTAACTGAATATCGGCAAGACGCTGTTTTAGTATGCTCGTGATCTTTTTTAAAAAGACCTCAAGATCGCCGCGACTGTGTTTCAGTTCGCTCTGTAGGGTTTCAAATTCCTCGGGCTGCAAAGCGCCGAATGCCAGATCCTCCAGCTCGGACTTCATGCGGAACATGCCGAGACGACCGGCAATGGGCGCATAGATGTCGATGACCTCGCGGGCGATGCGCTCGACTTTATGAGGCTTCTGGAATCCGAGCGTTTGCATGTTATGCAGCTTATCTGCAAGCTTGATAAGAATGACGCGCACGTCGCGGGTCGTGGCAAGAAGCATGAGACGGATGTTCTCGGCCGCCTCGCGGGCCTTCAGCTCGGACGAAGGCTTCTGGTCCTTCATGCTGTCTTTTTTAACGAGCGATATTTTTGTCACGGCTCGCACGAGCATATTGACTTCTTCGCCGAATTCGCGTCGAATGCTATCCTCGCCGAACGACGTATCTTCGACGACGTCATGCAACAGGGCGGCGGCGATGGTCGCCGTATCAAGGCCCATCTCGGCCAGGCTACGGGCCACGGCTACGGGGTGGATGATGTAGGGCTCACCCGACAGCCGGCGCTGATCTTTATGGGCGCGGTGAGCGAAGAGAAAAGCCCGGCGAATAGTGCGCAGATCGACGGAGGGATTTTTCTCGCGGATCAATTGCAGCAGAGCTCTGTAGGACTGTAAAACCCGGAATCCCTGTGGCTTTTCAAGAAGCATAGATACAGCATTTCATAAAAAAAAAATCTGACAAGTAAAGTTCGGTTTGTGATTCCGCTTTACAGCGGCTCCCCGATCCCTCTGATCGGGTATGACTTCGGAGCCGAAGGATTCAGGCTCGCCGACGGGTTGGAAGCCGTCAGGGATCGATTCTTTTCACCTGCTGCTGTACAGGATCGGTCAGAAATACCGCAATCATCTGTTACCCTACTTTCGTATTCTTTTCGCCCTTTCTGGCCTGATTTCCGGAGCGGTATTGATTCTCGATTTCGGTTTCGAGTATCCAAAGAAGTATGAGATCCTCGTTTTTCTTACAGTTCAGATCGTGCTTTTCATCTTTGTGCTCTACGAGTTTCTCGGCTGGCTTTTTACCGACGGAACGTTCCGGGAGCATCTGCGCCAGCACAGGGTTGAGCTGATACTGGCGGTAATCGTCGCCGTACAGTTGATCTTTCGCGATGTTTTCGTAGATTTCTTTTTTGAAAGGGATTCTAAAGAAGGAGGAGAGAGAGCGGCGTTACTCTTTCTCGCCGGTTCGCAGCTGCTTTTTTTTCTGAATCAGGTCATCCATGCCTCACGCAAGGCGGGCTTTTTGCAGAGCATGAAAATCCATCCGTCTGTCGTTTTCATGCAGAGCTTTACCATAATCATAATAATCGGGACGGCTCTGCTGCGCATGCCAAAGGCCTCTTTACCTGAGATTCCGCTTATCGATCTGCTTTTTACCGCCGTTTCGGCAACCTGTGTGACGGGCCTGGCAACCTTTGATATTACGACAGGACTGACAAGAACGGGTCAGGTCATTCTGCTCGGCTTGATCCAGGTCGGAGGTCTGGGCCTCATGACGCTGACCTCATTCTTCTCTTTCTACCTGGCCGGTCGGGCCAGCCTCACGCAGCAGGTCTTTATGAAGGAGCTGCTCAGCGAGGATTCCGTTGCTGAGGCGAAAAAGATCATTCGCAGTATCGCACTCATGACTTTTTCAATTGAGGCCTTCGGTGCGATCAATCTTTTCTTCTCGATTCCTTCCACGCTTGTTCCTGATTCGGGCGACCGCCTTTTTATCGCCATCTTTACCAGTATCAGCGCATTCTGTAACGCCGGGTTCAGTCTGTTCCCTGATAGCCTGTATAACCTTTCTCTGCATTCCTCGTATTCGATTTATACGGTTATGCTGCTGATTCTGTTCGGCGGCCTGGGCTTCCCCGTGCTTCGTGATATCGTATCGGTGTTGCGACCCAGACGGCGCGGCGTCATGCCTCGCCGACTCGAGTTTACTTCGCGCATCGTCTTGATTACGACAGGCATCTTGCTCGTCGTCGGATTTTTCGGTTTCATCATACTCGAAGATGACGGAGTGCTGGCCGGCCTTTCCACGGAGCAGTACTGGCTTCATTCGCTTTTTTATACGGTTACGCCGCGAACCGCCGGTTTCAATACGATTGCCGTATCTGAATTCGGCATTCCACTTACCTTTTTTACGTTGCTTCTCATGTGGATCGGCGCATCTCCCGTGTCGACGGCCGGTGGCATCAAGACGACGACGATGGCCGTAGCCGTGATTCACATCTCCAATCTTCTGCGCGGAAAGACCCGTATCGAGATATTCAAGCGGTCGATCAGCGAAACGACGATCATCCGAGCGTACTCGACCGTGTTACTTTCTCTCATGGTAATTTTCGCTGGTATTTTCGCCATGTCCATTTTCGAGAGAAAGGAATTTCTCGACATTGCCTTTGAGGTGGTATCGGCTTATGGAACAGTCGGCCTCTCTCGCGGCATTACGGCGGACCTGACAGTACCGTCGAAGATCATTCTTAGTTTGATTATGTTGATAGGTCGGGTTGGCGTCCTGACTTTCCTGATATCGATCGTTCCGGCAGCGAAAGAGGAGCGTTACAGGTATCCGTCCGAGTATGTTGTGGTAGGTTAGTATGCTTAGAAAAAAGATATGCGTTATAGGTATCGGTGATTTCGGCAGAGCGGTCGTCAGTCGGCTGTACGAAGAAGGCCATGAAGTGACGGCTATCGATAAGGATCTCGACACGATCGAAGAGATCAAAGACGAATGCACGCATGCCGTCTGCCTCGATTCCACCGACGAGAAGGCACTTGTAGCGCAGAGCATCGACGAGATGGATGTCATTATCCTGGCATCGGCCGAGAGCTTCGAAACGCTTGTCGTCACGACCGATATACTCAAGCGTCACTGTCGGGGCGATATTATCGTTCGCTACAGAACGGGAATGCAGCGCAAAGTGCTTACGATGATCGGCGTCAAGAATCTCTTCAATCCCGAGAAGGCGGCCGCCGAGAACATGGCCGAGCAGCTCAGTCATCAATCCATACGACGGAGTATGATTCTATCTGACGAGTACAGACTTGTAGAGGCTGTCGCTCCCCGCGTGTATGAGGCGCAGCCGCTTCTGCGCACCAATATCAAGAAAGAATACAACCTGAATATTGTGACGATCAAGCGTCAGGAAAAAGGCAAAGAGACCATCCTCGGAATCCCGGACGGTGATACGATCATTCATGAAGGCGATATCCTCGTTCTCTTTGGAACGCTCGATGATATCGAGAAATTTTTGAATGATCATGGTTGACGGGTTTTCGGGATGCTCGAATGCCTGAAAAAAAACAAAATTTTGCAACCATCCGGCTCTCTGTCTGTCTTAGAAGCTACAGCATATTGAACTTAAGAGGATCAATAGATGAATACCGTAGCATCCATCCTTTTCTGGATGTTCTTCGCAGTGACCTGCATACTGTTTTTTCCTGTCGCCGTCCTGATCCGTGTTATTACGGGTCTGTTTGACCGACGACTGGTGCTTCTTCATCGCTTCACGTCGTTCTGGGCCTCTCTTTATACCTGGTTGAATCCGTTCTGGAGGGTGACTCTTGTAAAAAAGACGAGGATCGATCCCCGGAAGCCGTATATGATGATCTCGAATCATCAATCGATGGTCGATATCTTCGCTCTGTTTCGCACGTTCTTTCACTTCAAATGGGTGAGTAAGTCCGAAAACTTCAAATTCCCGTTTATCGGCTGGAATATGCGCCTGAACCGCTATATCGAAATCGATCGCGGCACAACACGGGGAAGCGTCAGTATGATGCGCAAGGCCGAGGCAACGCTCAAAGAAGGCAGCTCCGTTTTCATCTTTCCCGAAGGAACGAGGTCACGAAGCGGCGAGCTTGGTTCTTTCAAGCGAGGGGCCTTCGAGCTGGCAAAGAAGCTTGAGGTTCCCATCCTGCCTGTCGTGCTTGACGGTTCTTCAAAGGCGCTTCCGGTGGGCAGCTTTATCCTGAAAGGCCTGCATCGCATACGCATTCATGTGCTTGATCCGATCCCGATTGAGAAGGTGAAGGCGCTTTCGGTCGATGAGCTGATCGAGCTGTCCCGAGAGATCATCCAGACCGAACTGCAGAAGATGCGGGCCCAGCTTACAGGACCGATGCCTTCTTGAAAGGCGCCGGTCCAGCGCAAGCGGTCTGAGCTCATCTGCCTCAGCTATCCTGTGAGGCGTCCGGAGTCAGCAATGTTACAAGAGAATCGGGCAGGGGGCTTTCAAGAACAAGCCGCTGCCCGGTGCGAGGATGCCGGAATTCGAGGCGCGTGCAGTGTAGCGCCGTTCTTTTAAGAAGAAGTGTTCTGGCATCGGCTTCGGTTTCGGCGTCTTCTAACCGTCTGAGGTAGATCGTTTCGTCCGGTCCGTACAGGCGATCCCCGACGACAGGATAACCGAGGCTGCAGAGCGTGGCGCGAATCTGATGCATACGCCCCGTGAAAAGGCGGGCCTTCAGCGCCGTGATAAGACGACCATCGATCGTGACCTCCTCGATGCGTTCAAAATCTGTGCGGCAGCGGACATCATCGGGGCCCGGTTCGCCTTCATGGTAACGCTGTTTGCGTCGAATGGTCGAACCGCCATCGGGCCCGATCCATCCTTCACAGCTGCGGGCTTCGGCAAAGCTGCCGAACACAAAGACCGTATAATACTTATCAACCTCGCCTGAGAGAAAGGCCTTCGTCACTTTGCGAGCCATCTGCGTCGATTTCGTATACACGATCAGGCCCGAGGTTTCACGATCCAGCCGGTGCGCCGGCCGGCAGACGAAGTCCTCCTGTCCACGACTGCGAAATAGTTCGATGAGAACCTCGTTCAACGTATTCTTTCGATAACCGCCCGACGCATGGATGGGCAGGTCGCCGGGCTTGTCGATGACGAGCAGATCGTCGTCTTCATAGATGATGCCGATGTTGCGATCCACATCGGGCTCCGGGCGCATCCGGTAAGAGAATCGAATCACTTCGCCTTCGCGAACGACTCTCGATGGACGCGTCGGTTTTTCATTCAGGGTCACCTCGCCGTCGTTGATTCGCTGCTGCCAGGACGAGCGTGACAGGGCCGGATAGCGTGCGGTCAAAAGAAGATCCATGCGGCGCCCGGCCTGGAAGCGATCAACGACAAGCTCGACGTGTCGAAATTCCGCCTCTTCTACGCCGGAGTCGGTTTTTTTTTCGTTCGGATCGGCCATTTCCTGAACCAGAAGGATGACAGGCTGGCTGTTATGCCAGCTGAAAACGCCCGGGCCTGTGAACACGATACTCACGAGAGGCCGAAGGGCGAACAACTCTTTATGAAAGGAAGTTGCCATGAAATATGAAGTCAATCCATCCTCTGCCTGCGATTTGCGGCATTTGCTCGATGTCGAACCGTTCCAGCAGATACTCGGCCTGCTGCTTCGCTTTGATGAACGGACGAATCTTGCCGGTCTCGATCATTCACACTTCATGCGCCGCGCCATATCGGTCGCACAGCCCTCCGCTGTAACGGTGCTTCTCGGTCGACTCGAAGACGGTCTTTTCTATGTCTGTGTTCGCCTTGACACAAAGGGAGGCCAGCTGCGAACCTCCTGGCTGCACGAAGACGATATCTACAGGGAGCGCGAAGAGGTCGCCGATGACGCCGAGCATCCCGTGCATCAGATGCTCTGTTTAACGGACCTCTATGCCCGTGCCGTGCCGATCAGCGAGGCCGATTTCTTTCGGCTCGAATCGGGCGGGCAAATACCGCAAACGCAATAAAAAAAGGCAGCCTCTTGCGAAGCTGCCTTTCTGTAAGTTGCTGTGATTCTTGATGAACCAAGAATTACATCGCGATCTTGTAGCCGAACTTAAAGCGAGTGCCGCTCAGGTTGATCGGATACGAGAGGCTACCTGTTGAGGCAAGCGAACTGTACGTGCCATAGGTACGGATGGGAGCATTATCCATCTTGCCACCGATCACATGCTCGATCTCGAAGTAGGTTTTGTTACCCGACTGCAGCTTGCGTTCGATACCGACGAGGAAGTTGAAACCGAAGCCGTTGACATCGAATCTCACCTGTTCGCCGATTACCGGGAAGTTGTTACCAGCGCCACCAGCATGTGTCTGACCCTGGGTCAGGATAAACTGGTTGGAGTGCGGACCGACAGAAATAGCACCATTGGTCGCTTCATACAGAAGCTGACCGTTAGAATCGCCGTCGATGCCCCAGCCGCCACGGTAGTAGTGCAGACCGAGACCACCGTACACGGAAGCCGACTCGCCTACACCGGCCTTCATTCCCCAGTAGAAGGGAATATGAGTGGCCTGATAGGACCAGGTCATATCAATCATTTTGTGGCCGACAAAGGTTGCTTCAGTGTGTCCACCCATGATCTTGCGAGTATGGTCAACACCGACTCTCCAGAAGCTATTCTGACCTTCTTTCTCCCAGAAAATTGACAGAATACCGCCGGTCATGGCGCTGTTCTGCTCCACTCGCATGATGCTTGATTTTGAAAGCACATCGAGTTTGTTTTCGGCGACGATCATCTGCTTGCCCGGTGTGTTTGAATCCAGGCCGTCTTTTGTAATCGTTCCACCAAGGTCGCCAAGGTCGAACTGAAGACCAAGGCCAAGACCGAGGTAAGAACCCTCAGCATGAACACTCGTCGCCGCTAAAGAGACGACGGCCAGCGCGAGGAGCTTTCTGGCATTTCTCATTTGTTACCCTCCAGATATCCGTAAAAGAATCTGTTTTTGCCCTTAACAGGCTTGCCTGGAGCTTCGTCCTCCGGGATCGCGGGTCAAGCGAAAAATGAACGTGATTTAATTCTGTTTAAGAATTTTTGACAGATTGTTTTGCTCTGCACCATAGATGGTGGATGTGGCAACCAATTGCCCGAAAAAGACCGGCAGCACTGGCAATCTATTTTAAGGCGGATTCAGGCCTGGCCGTCGAGATGCCTGTTGGCGAGCTGGTCGGCTTCTTTATTGAATTCGCGCCGCACATGCTCGGGCCGGACTGCGGCAAACTGTGAGAGCATGCCCTTCGCTCTCGCGAAAAGCGGCTTCATCGCCTCATGCTTAACCTTATACTGACCCGTCAGCTGCCTTATGATCAGCTCGGAATCCATGCGAATGTGCAAGGACACAGAGGCAGGGGCCACTCCGTCTTTCGCGAGATGGTCCAGCAGGCCCTCAAGGCCAAGGATCAGGCCCTGATACTCGGCTACGTTGTTGGTGGCCGTCCCCAGCACCTTTCCAAGCCCGAGCAGGGCGTCAGAATCGGGAGAATCTCTATAGATAATAGCGGCACAGGCAGCGGGGCCCGGATTTCCGCGCGAAGCGCCGTCACAGAAAAGATAGAATTCCACGAATCCACGATTCTCAGACAGCGAAGAACGTCGAGTCTACTCCGTGACGCAGACAAGGTTCTGGAGCCGTCCGTATTGTCAGGAAAAAGGTTTTTCAGATACTGCGTTCAAGAAACCTTTGCCCTATGCAGGCATATATTTTCGAAGAGTTCGGTAGAGATAAGCTGAAGATGGTGGAGCGGCCCGTGCCCGAGCCCGCTTCCGACGAGATCGTTTTGAAGATGAAGGCGGTTTCGCTCAATTTTCGTGATTTGCTGATGGTGGAGGGGAATTACAATCCGCGCATGAAGCTGCCCGTCGTTCCCTGTTCCGATGGCGTAGGGGTCGTCAGCGCCGTCGGTTCTAACGTGAAAGACTGGAAGATCGGCGAACGCGCCATGCCCGTTTTTGCTCCAGGCTGGTATGACGGTGATCCGGAACGGACACATCTGCGCGGAGCGATCGGTGGACCGGCCGATGGAACGTTGCAACAGTATATGTGCCTCAAGGCAGTCGATGCCGTGAAGGCGCCCGATCATCTGACCGATGAAGAGGCGGCGACGTTACCCTGTGCGGGACTAACGGCATGGTCGGCTCTTGTGGAAAAGGGGCCGGTAAAGGCCGGCGAGCAGATCCTGGCCCTTGGAACAGGTGGGGTGTCGGTCTTTGCCCTTCAGTTCGGGGTGATGTTTGGCGCCGAGGTCGTGATTACGTCGGGATCGGATGATAAGCTCGCCCGAGCGAGAGAGCTGGGCGCCCGTCACTGTATCAACTATAAGACGCAGCCGAACTGGGAGAAAGAGGTGGCCCGCATCACCAGGCTGCGCGGCGTCGATCACGTGATCGAGGTGGGCGGAATGGGAACGCTTGAGCGTTCGGTGAAAAGCGTGCGTCCGGGAGGCTCGATCTATCTGATCGGAGTCCTGGCCGGCCGTTCGGCTCCGGTCGATCTGACGCCCGTTTTGATGCAGAACATCCGCATTCAGGGCGTTGTTGTAGGGCATCGCCGCGCCTTCAACGAGATGAATCGAGCGATAGAGCTTCACGGCATGCGACCGGTCGTCGATCGAGTGTTTTCGTTCGGCGAGGCACAGGCGGCATTCGACTATCTGCGTTCCGGTTCGCATTTCGGTAAGGTCTGTATTCGAGTCGATTGAAAAGGGATGGGCTGAGGCCTTCTTCGATATGAGGCCTCAGGCTACGACGGACTCTTCTACAGGCAGCTGCCGTCTTCTGTATAACGCAAAAACCAGGCCTGCTCCGATGATCAGTGCGACAGAAACGAGCCACCACTCGATCGGAACAGGCCGCCCGTCGTCGGCCTCCTGAAATAGTGGCAGAGATACGTACATGCTCAGCACAGACCATCCGTTTACGAGAATGTGAAGCAGAACGGTCAAAGAGATTCCACCGCTCCATACGCGCAGATAACCGAACAGCGCTCCGAAGGCTACGGCATAGAAGAACTGCCAGGGGTTCATGTGGGCGATTCCGAACAGAAGCGCCTGAAGCAGTACGATCAGATGAACGTTACGTTTTTCGCGAAGGGCGCGCTCCATCATCACCCCGCGAAAGACGAACTCCTCACAGATCGGCCCGACGAGCACGATAGAGAAAAAAGCTCCAAACGTATCGAGAGGATGTCCGGTCGGCTTCAATGTTTCCATGAGCGAGAAGAAGAGCTCACCCGGCGGGAAGAGCATTAACGAGAGGTTGTAAAGCGGAGTGGCGACGATCTGCAAAAGCAGGGGAAGCAGGCCGATGGCCAGATAAGCGGGTCCATTCAGTCGACCTTTTCCGGGCAGATACCGAAGCGAGAGCAGGGCACAGAGGAAAGCCGCTGCCATGAAGCCCGGGGCCATCGTGAGCTTCAGAATATCGAACTTGCTGACGGGCAGGATGTTCAGCGAGAGTACGACGGTCTGCACGATGCCAGAACCGACGATCGCCAGGATGAAGACCAGGCTCAGAAAAAATAGCATGAAAAGGCCCACGATAGGATTTCCAGACGACCGTATTTGCTGTCAAGGAATCCGGAACGACGCCCACTGTGTGGAATAAGCGAACCTCTGAGGACGCAGAGGGCTCTGAGAAGAGCCAGAGAGAGGGGGGATTTTAGTTTCTTGATGCATCTGAAAAAATGATTCAGGGCCTTAAGCCATCGATCGACGATAAAGACACTGATGATCGAGTTACACCGATTGAACGGACAGGCCTTTTTCCTGAATCACAGACAGATCGAGGTTGTGGAGGCGAATCCCGATACGGTGATCACGCTTCATAACGATCGCCGCTATATCGTTCTGGAAAAACCGAACGAAATCTCGCAGAAGATCATCGATTTTGAGGGCAAAATTTTTCGAGATCTTCTGCGCCGTTCGGCCGAAGAGAAGACAGAAGGGTAAACCGGTATGGATATCGCAACAATATTGGGGTTTTTGCTCGGCGTAGGGCTTGTTATCTTCGGATCTCTGGTGGCCGGTCTTTCTGCCGGAGACCTCATCGACATCCCGTCCGTTCTCATTACGTTCGGCGGCGGACTTTCTGCCACGGTGATGGGTAACCCGCTCTATTTACTTACGACGATCCCTAAATACGCCCGCTTTGCCATTTTCGAAAAGAAAGCGAATATCGCCCAGATGATCACCCGCCTTGTAAACTACTCGGAACGGGCCCGCCGCGAAGGTCTTCTGTCTCTTGAAGATGATCTTGCAAACGTGGATGAGCCCTTTCTAAAGAAGGGGCTTCAGCTTGTCGTTGACGGCACGGACCCCGAGCTTGTGCGCAATATTCTTGAAACCGATATGTCCAATATTCACGCCCGCCACGAAGCGAACGCGAAGTTCTTCGGATTGATGGGCGTCTACCTGCCCGCCTTCGGAATGCTCGGGACTCTGATTGGTCTGATTCAGATGCTTAAAAACCTCGGAACGGGCGATACGTCGGCGATCGGTGCCGGTATGGCCGCCGCCCTTATTACCACGCTCTATGGTTCGTTCGGATCGAACCTGATCGCCATGCCGATCAAAGATAAGCTGCTACGCCGGGACCAGGATGAGATGCTTGAGAAGGCCGTTATGATCGAGGGCATCTTAAGTATTCAGTCGGGCGACAACCCCCGTATCGTAAAAGACAAGCTGGCCTCGTTCTTACCGCCGTCCGACCGAGCAGCTCTTGATGAAGCCGTTGGCGGAGGCTGAGAATGGCCTCAAAAAAACAGGAATGTCCGACATGCGAAGAGGTACCGGTCTGGCTTACCACCTACGGCGACATGGTTACCCTGCTTCTTACCTTCTTCGTGATGCTTTTCAGTATCGGTAAGGCCACACCGCAGGAGATTCAGCTGATTCTATCGGCCTTTTCAAACAGCCTCGGCATGTTTGAAGGAGGCCAGACTTTGTCGAAGGGTCGTCTTGAAGAGATGGGTATGAATCTTGAGGCCTTGCCTTCACAGACGGCCGGTCGCTCGCTTTCCAGCGCGAAGGCGCAGGCGAAAAGCATCTTCAAGCCCGAGATCGAGGCACGTAAGGTGCGTATTGACGAAGATGAACGCGGTATTATCATATCACTGGTCGGGGCCGACTATTTCGAGCCGGGTAGCGCCCTGCCGACTCCGGCTATGGAAGACGCCCTGGCGAAGGCGGCGGGGCTGATTGATTCGCTCAACCGGTACGCCCGCGTCGAAGGGCATGCGTCGGCTGATGAAGCACGACTGCGCGCTGCCAGCGACGAGGAGCGCGACTACGCAAACGTCTGGGATCTTGCCGGAGCAAGGGCGATCAACAGTATCGTGTTCATGCAGGCAAAGGGCGTGAAGCCGCATCTGCTTCAGGGCATGTCGTATGGTTCGTACCGTCCCCTTAGAAACGAGGGAGAGGATGGCACGCCCGAGGCGAAGGCGAATAACCGCCGCATCGATATCGTGATCCTGCCCGAAAAAGAGCCCGATCGCAGTCGATCGGAGGCTTTAGAGGGCCTGCCGGGCACAAGAATTCCTGGTGCAGAATATTTAATACCTGATCGATGATAGAGTATCGGGCTTCAAGCCTCATCGAGAAAGATGTGAGTCCGGCACGAAGCCGGATCTGTGGGAGTAAGAGATGGCAGTAGCAGATGATGATCTGGACGAAGGGCAGGAAGACGGCGGGGGGTACCAACCTTCGGCGGCCACAGGCCTGAATCGCGTCGTAAAAATCCTGATCTATGTCGCCCTGGGCGCCGTGGGGGTGATCGTCATGTCGGTGATCGCCTATTATGTTGCCCGGTTCGCCTCGGCGCAGCAGTATAAAGAGGTGGCGTCGATTGCCGTCGTCAAGCCGCCTCCGCCGCTGGAAAGCTTCAACTTCTCAGAAGACTTTCGCGTGAATACAAATGACCGCGGTGAATCGCACTTCATCAAGCTGAAGCTGTCGCTCGGCTTTGAGATGGGAAATAAAGCGCTCTCTGCGGAGCTGGCGCAGCGCATGCCTCAGCTTCGCAACATCATCAACCTGATCCTGGCGGGCAAGTCGCGCGACGAGCTTACGACGATTCAGGGACAGCTGGAGCTGCGCGAAGAGATCAAGGCCTCGATCAACCACGTTCTATCAGAAGGCAAGGTGGAAGAGGTCTATTTCAGCGAGTTCATCGTGAACTGATCTCATGGCTTCGAGTCTTCATCGGACTTCGGAGTATGCGTTGAATCATTGACCAACGCGAAAGGCGTCGAGGAAAACTTCGGACGCTCCTCTCTGCGAGAGCATATAACGGCGGCTCTTCTGTGAAAGCAGAAGCCGCCGTTTTTCGTCTTTTTCAAGATCGTCGAGTGTCGCGAATATTTCGGCTCCAGAGTCGCGGCGAAAGAGTGTTCCCTCAGATTCGAGTTGCAGGGCGATCGGACTCGTTTCGATTCGCGGACCGGTGAGCACAGAAACGCCCAGGGCTGCAGGCTCGGCCGTGTTATGCACGCGATGATGAAAGGCTCCTCCGACGTAACAATAACGGGCTTTCTCATATGCCCTGGCAAGCAGGCCGAGCCGGTCGACAAGGACGACACGGGCCGGCCCTTCGCTATATCTCTTGAAGTCGATCTGCAGTCGCTTTAGCGAGCGTTCGCATTCAGCAAGGCGATGCTCGTCTACATGATGAGGGAAGATCCACAGGTCGAGGTCGGGATGATTGTCAAGCCACTGCTTTGTATGCGGTAGCAGCCGTTCGTCGCATGCCTCATATGTGGATGCCAGAATGAGAAGCGGCTGCGCCGATGTTAACCTTGACGCATCGTCCGGAGCAAGAGGCGCATGTTCGAGCTTGTAAAAGATCGTATCGTAACGCGTATCTCCGGTAACGGCTACGCGGCTCTCGTCGGGAAGCAGTTGTAAGAATCGGGTTCGATTCGCTTCGTCAACGGCACCGATGCCGTTAAAATCGGCATAAACCGGACGCAGCCAGCGGCTGTGCTTGATTCGCCAGGAATTTTCGGGCAGCGCCGCCGAACAGAGATAAGAGGATCCTCCGGCTTTGCGAATCCTGCGTAACAGGTTCGGATAAACATCCCACGTAAACGTAATAAACGTCAGCGCATTCTTTCGGGTCTGGATCATTCGCCACGCCCAGGGAAAGTCGATCGGCAGATAGGCGGTAAAATCGGCATCGGCGGCAGGCAGGCGTTTAACGCTCAGGCTGAATACCGTAATCAGAATCTTCCCTTCAATCTTGCGCCGCCGTATCTCGCGGGCGATAGCAAGCGCCTGATCGAGCTCTCCGGCAGAAGAGCCATGCAGCCAGAAAAGCGGCCCGTCATAAAGAAGCGCTTTACGGATGACATGCTTTCCCTCGCTCCTTGTCTTTGCAAACAGACGGGCCTGCTTCGAAAAGATGCGAGCAAGACCGTATGCGGGCAGAAGGAATATGAGCAGAAGGGAGTAGAGCAGGCGCATCGTTCCGTTTTTTTTTGCGAGCGCAGCATGAAAAGCAAATCGATTGCCTGCAGCTCCACGTCTACTACACAGACCTGTGCTTCTACTCTTTGACATGATGGACACGCTGCTCGATGATCCCTTTTTTCGCGCCGTGCACAGGCTGATGGACGATGCTCAGCTGCGTAGATGGGCCCGTCTGCGCAATGCACAGGCCTTTCTCGATTTCGAGGCAGGATTGATCGGTGAGGCTCGCTATTATCGCGAATTCTTTCAACCCGACGCCGACATAGCGGGGCTACCGACTCCGCAGAGGCTGAAAAAAGAGATGATGAAAGAGGTGAGCTGGCTGCCTGGTATTCCCGAGTTGTTGCGTCGCATCCGGCAACCGATGGGTCTCGCCTCGAATTATTCGCTCTGGTATCGTGATATCTTCCAGAAGCGTCGAGATTTACCGCAGTTCTTTGATTATTTTTTCTTTTCGTGTGAGATCGGCCACCGCAAGCCCGAATTGGCCTTCTTTCAGACGGCGCACGAAGCCCTGATAGAGCGGCGAGTAAACCATCAGAGCGAGATCATCTTCTTTGATGATAGAGAAGAAAACCTAATCGAACCGGCGACACTTGGCTGGCATACGGTTCTAATAAAGAAGGACCGTGCCGCACAGATCATCGAAGAGGCTCTGCGCGAACACGGCTTGCTTTGAAAGCCGTCTCAATAGCGGCTTCTCATAGATCGATTTCGCAGAAATCGATCTATGAGGCTTGAATCAGGCAATCGTGATGTCTTTATTCAGATACACATCCTGAATGGCCTGAAGCAGTGCTGCGCCTTCATTCATCGGACGCTGGAAGGCCTTACGGCCCGAGATCAGACCCATACCGCCGGCACGTTTGTTGATTACGGCGGTGCGGACGGCCTCGGCAAGGTCGCCGGCTCCTTTCGATTCGCCCCCTGAATTGATGAGTCCGGCGCGACCGGCATAGTTATTCAGCACCTGATAGCGGCAGAGGTCGATCGGATGATCGCTTGAAAGGTCTGTATAAACCTTATCATGCGTCTTACCGAACTTGATGGCCTTGTATCCGCCGTTATTCGTCGGCAGCTTCTGCTTGATAATGTCGGCCTCAATCGTTACGCCAAGATGGTTCGCCTGTCCTGTCAGGTCGGCGCTTGTGTGATAGTCTTTATCGGCCTTAAAGGCGTTGTTGCGCAGATAGCACCAGAGGATCGTCGCCATGCCGAGCTCGTGGGCCCTTGCGAAGGCCTCGCTGATTTCCTGAATCTGACGGTCGGCCTCTTCAGAACCGAAGTAGATGGTTGCACCGACGGCGACGGCGCCGAGATTCCAGGACTCTTCTACCTGAGCAAAAAGAATCTGGTCATATTTACTCGGATACGTGATGAAGTTGTTGTGATTGATCTTGACGATAAAGGGAATCTTATGCGCGTATTTGCGAGCTACACTGCCAAGAACGCCGAACGTTGAGGCCACGGCGTTACATCCGCCTTCGATGGCGAGCTTTACGATGTTCTCGGGATCGAAATAGATCGGGTTCGGAGCGAATGAAGCGCCGCCCGAATGTTCGATGCCCTGGTCAACGGGCAGAATAGAGACGTATCCGGTGCCGGCCAGGCGTCCGTTGTTGTGAATGGCGGCCAGCGAGCGTAGCGTCTGCGGATTGCGATCTGAATAGGCCCAGACCCGATCCAGAAAATCGGGCGAAGGAAGATGCAGCATCTCCTTATTCACTTTAGCTTTATGGTTCAGAAGGTCGTCGGCATCGGAGCCAAGCAGTTCTCTGATCTTTGATGTATCCATGGAATTCTCCTTGTATTTCAGTGTATTTCAGTTATGCAGTTCGATACTCATGCATGGGCTTCTGTGACGTCCCCGCGCTTTGAAGAGGCGCAAAACGCCAGGCGGCTCATCGGCGAGATGAGCAACAGGGCTGAATTCTATCAGAGAAAAGGCCGTTCGTAAAGCAAAAATCGAGATCAATCGAGCAGGGCGTCGGCCGTAATACCTTCATTGAGCTTCTTCGGGAAGATGCGAATCTCGATTTCGTCGTTCATGCCGTTTTTCAGCTTTTCTTCGACTGGCAGAACCTTCGAGCGCAGAACGAGAAAGAGTGTATCGCCCGTATCGAGTACGCCTCGCGACTCGATAAGTTGATTCCCCAGGCCGCTTGTTTCGCTGACCTCAGAAAACTTGAGTCCGCTCAATCCGTAGTCCTCGCTGATGGCCTTGAAAAACGATTCCATCCGATCCGAAGTATCGAAGCGGTGCAGGATCATGATGGCAGCTTTGCCTTCGGGATTAAAAAAAACCTGGAGAGTATACGGTTCCGGAGCCGGGCCTTCTTCTCCCATCACCGGCAGTTTACGCAGCTCTTCGGGAACGGCGGCCGGGAAAAAGAAGACGATCCGATCATCGGACTGTTCGAGCTTCTGCCATCCGCTTTTCTGGAAAAAGGATTCAGTCGTGACTCTATCGGCTTCAAAGGGAAGCTCTTTCAGGGCGATACGTTCGACAGGTCCCTTGCCTTCAGACTTGCAGGCAAGGAGCAGGAAGGCGGCAGTGAGGCTCAGCAGGTAAGTAGTAAAGCGGGTCATGCGTATCATGCGATTAGACTTATTATGTCGCCTGAGTATGCAAGCAAAAATTTAGCGTTTCGATGCGTCCGCTCCGGAACAGAAGCCTCCGCTATTTTCCATAAAAATGTGCTGATTCAGAAAAACGATTGCCAGGGAAGGGGCACTATGTGACATAATCTGCACAATTTCGCATTATGGCATACACTTATGAAATACGATAAAATCAGAGGAAGCAGCATCGCCGAGATGATGATGCAGCTACGCAGCCAGTACGGTCAATCGGTCTATATTATTCAGACTCGTGAGGTTAAGCAGGGCGGCTTGTTCGGGTCAGACCTGCTTGCGAAAAAACAGTATGAAATCGAATACATGGTGAGCGAGGGCGATGCTCCGTATGGCAAAGCAAAGCCGCAACGCCCGGCAGGCCGCACCGTCCTTGAGCGCTCCTTGCCGACATTGTCCGAGCGACGAGGCGAGGGGGGATCGGGCGTTCAGGCCGGTACAGTCCGACCGAATACGGTTGTCGCTGCGGCACGGAGTGAGCCCGAGGCGACAAAGAGTCGGGAGGCGCGTCGGGACATTTTATCCTCATCTGCATCAGGGACTGGTTCGACGTCTGGTTCGACAATGGAGACGAATCTGAATGACCTCGATGCGCTGATTGATTCCTTAAAGGCGCTGAAGACGCGCACCGTTGAAGCGACATCCACCAGAGAGCCACATCGGGAACCTGTGAAAGAAACTCCTGCCTCCCCTGCCGATACTGTCCCGCCGAGTTTGACATCGCCGGTGCGTCCGGCTCGAGATCCCCTGAATGACGTGATGGAAGCGCCTACCAGAGAAGAGCTTGAGGCGTTGTTTCGCGTCGATGCAGAAGAGGAACCTGAGCCGATTGCTGTACGCCCGACCGGCGGGGAGCGGCATCAGGACCGCAATCCGCTGGCGCGCATTCGGGATCGCCTGATCGAGAATCAGGGCTCCGTTGCCTTCGTGGATCGGTTTTTACAGCGCCTCGAACGTTCCCTTTCCGAGGAAGACCGACTGCATCCAAACCGTGTGCGCAGCCGCTCCATCGAGAAGATGAAAGATATGATCCGCGTGACGCCCGTCATCGAGCGGGAGCATGGCGAGCGAAAGATCGTCTTTTTTGTCGGTCCGAACGGCTCGGGCAAGACGACGAGTCTCGCCAAGCTTGCCTATCGCTACCAGCTCGAAGAAGCGCCCGCTATCAGTCTGTACAGCCTTGACCTACATCGTGTGGCGGCCACCGAGCAGCTGAAAACCTACGCCGCCGTTCTGCAAGTTCCGTTCTTTTCGCCGCTTTTCGAGTCGGATTTCCGTGAATACCTGGATCGTGACGGCTCGCAGCTCATCTTTGTGGATACGTCGGGCATGGGCCTTCGTAATGCCGATCGGCGGGATGAGCTTGTGCGCTTTATCGAATGTGTGAAGGACTCCGTAGAGGTGCATCTTGTGCTTCCCGTGTCCATCTCGCCGTCGCTGACCGAAAAATATCTGGAATTCTTTGAGCCCACGGGATTCGAAAAAATCCTTCTCACGCGACTCGACGAAGCGGATTTTCTCGCTAATTTCATTGAAGTTGCCGATAAATGGAAGAGACCTTTCTCGTTTCTGAATAACAGTCCGGAGGTTTCAAGCCCGCTCATGAATGCGGGGCCGGAAGATCTGGCGAGGATGGTGCTCGGATTGAACAGTTGAATTAATTTAGCTGAGAGGGGCTTATGTACTATCTGGAACAGGCAGCGGGATTACGTCTTGCGAATGCCGGTCGTCTTTTACAGAGTAGTTCCCTTCTCATGGAACAAACGATGGATCTTTCCGAAAGCACCGAAACAACAACAGGCCGCGAAATCCAGGCAGCTCCCAGAGACGAAACTCGCGTCATCGCCATCACGTCGGGAAAGGGCGGGGTGGGCAAGACGACGGTTTCGGTCAACCTTGCCATCAGCATGGCGCGTATGGGCAAAAAGGTTTTGCTCATGGACGGAGATCTCGGCCTCGCCAATGTCAACGTTCTCCTGGGTATCATTCCCGAGCACAATATCTACGAAGTCATTAAAGGTAAAAAGCGCATTCAGGACGTCATCCTGCGCACAAACTACGGCATTGATCTGCTGGCCGGAGCAAGCGGCATCACCCAGCTCGCAAACCTGAACGATGAGCAGCGCGAGAATTTTCTGCGCGGCCTTGAAGAGCTGAAAGGCTATGACATCCTGATCATTGATACAGGTGCCGGAGTGGGCGCCAACGTCGTCGGCCTTGTCAAGCCGGCCGACGAGGTGCTCATCGTCACGACGCCCGAGCCGACATCCATTACCGACGCCTACGGCATGATCAAAAGCATCGTCGTGAACCGGCAGGATAAACGTATCAAGCTTCTTGTGAATCGGGTGGATTCGGCCGTTGAAGCGAAACGAGTGGCCGACCGATTGATCAGCATCTCTTCGCAATTCCTGAAGGCCGAAGTAGAGAGCCTTGGATTTATCTTTGAAGAAGAGATCGTTCAAAAGAGCATTCGTAATCAAAGACCGTATGTCGTCGTTTATCCGGGCTCAAAAAGCTCGGCCTGCGTGCAGCACATCGCAATGCGTCTTCTCAACGTCGATACCGACGATGCTGAGAATGCAGGCATCGGCAACTTCTTCACGAAGCTGGCTCACTTTTTCGGCGGTGAAACGAAGAAAGAGACTTCGGGCTGATGATTCCTCTGCCGGCAAAATTTGCGATCGCATTTGCCTTTCCCGGCCTGCTTGTTTCGGCCGTCTTTGCCCTTCTGTCGGGAAACCGATGGGAGCATAACCTCTCTGTCGTGCTGTTCTGTACCCTGCTTTCGGGCGTTCTTGGCGCCGTAGTGTATGCGGTGCTCAAGGCAAAAGTCCCTGAATTCTTTGAAATATTCGAGGGAATGGCCGGTTTTTCATTGAGCGGTTCTCGAAGTTCTGCGTCTGATTTTTCAGAGGATGAGCTGAACGATTATGCGGCCGAAACGGATTCTGATGCAGACAGACAGGCGGCCGATGCCCTTGCCGCTGCGGCGGACGGCAATTCGAAACACTTCGGCGACCATATTCTTGTCGATAAAGTCAAGATTAAAAACGAGCCCCGCCTGATGGCTCAGGCCATTCGCACCCTGCTTGCAAAAGATGATTGATCAAAATGGGAGCTTCCCATAATATGATCAGAGGCCGCCGGCACATGTCGAGAGTTTTTGAAAAATATAAAGATGAAGATGAGCTGAAGCTCTGGCGGAAGTACCTGAAAGGGAAGGATCAGGAGATCCGGGAGTATTTCACGATCAAATACGCCCCCCTTGTCAAATACGTGGCCGGCAAGGTGGCCATTGGCATGCCCCATAACGTCGAGTTCGACGATCTGGTCAGCTATGGCTCTTTTGGCCTGCTTGACGCAATAGAAAAGTTTGATCCGAATCGGGACATCAAGTTCAAAACCTATGCTATGACTCGAATTCGTGGCGCCATATTTGATGAGCTGCGAAGCATCGACTGGATTCCGAGATCGATTCGGCAGAAGGCACGACAGATCGAAGAGGTCATCTCAGTTCTCGAAAACCGTCTCGGCCATACGGTCGAAGACGAGGATATTGCCCGGGAAATGGGCATCTCCACCGACGAACTGCAGACGCTGCTGACGCAGATCTCAGGCACCAGCATCGTTTCGCTGAACGACGTATGGTTCATGGGCGACGATAACGATCAGGTATCGTTCATTGATACCATTGAAAGCCCCGAGAATCTCAATCCCGACAACCTGATCGAGCGAGAAGAGATCAAAAGCGTCATCGTCGAGGCCATCAAACAGCTTCCCGACAAAGAGAAAAAGGTCATTGTACTCTATTACTATGAAGATCTGACCCTGAAAGAGATCGGCGAGGTGCTCGAAGTAACCGAAAGCCGTATCTCGCAGCTGCACACGAAGGCCATCATGCGCCTGCGGGGCAAGCTCATCCGCATGAAAAACGCTCTCAAGAAGTAAGGCTCCCAGAACCGCTCTTTCAGCCGATGATTCGCCTGTTGTGGGAGGCTCAACGAACGGCAATCCGACCTTTTTTCTGAGGAAGGGAGGCATTGCCCGGCCCGTGCACCGCTCTGTCGACCCTAATGCAGATCCCCTCTTTCTCCGATACTCTGAGCAAGAGGATCTGTATGGAAATCAACACCAGGATTAAGGAGCTGCATGATGCGGTAACGGCTGTTCGACCTGAAAACCGGTCACATTCGGAGCATCATGAATCGGCCGACAGACAGTATTCGAACGTGCCCGATACGCCCGAGAACCGACATCGTATCGATCGGGCGATTCGAGCGCTGGATATCTTCAACCCGAACCATCCGAATACGAGATTTCGTTATTCGGTGCATTCCGATACCGGCAGCATTCAGGTAGAACTCTACAACTATCTGACCGGTGAGGTGATGCAGAAGATTCCTTCAAACAAGCTGCTCGATTATGCAGCCCGTATACAGGAACTGTCGGGATTGTTGCTTGAAGAGCATGCCTGAAAGCGGCATGCTCGCTTTTTCTTTTCCCGCCTGAAAAAAGAAAAGGCCCCCGAAGGAGCCTTTCCGTAGAATCGTTTCGCTCGAATTATTTCGAGTAGAATTCAATGATCCTTGCAATGTTGATACGATCGGCGGTCGGAATATCGCCGGCATGTGTCATGCCCAGGTATTTGCCCGAGATGCCATCTTCCTGCACTTCCAGATACGGAACAGGATTCGTCGCATTCTGACGACCTTCCATTGCCAGCTTGATGCGATCAAGCGCCTTCGATTCCGGTGCAACACCGATTACCTGGCCGGCCTTCACCTGATAGGAGGGAATGTCCATACGACGTCCGTCGATGGTAACATGGCCGTGCGTGATCAGCTGACGGGCGTCGAATACGGAACGGGCAAGGCCCAGACGATAGACGAGCGTCATCAGGCGGGTTTCAAGCAGCATCAGGAAGTTGTCGGATTTGTTGCCGTGCATGCGCGATGCTTTTTCAAAAGTACGATAGAACTGCTTTTCCATCATGCCGTAGGTAAGACGCAGTTTCTGCTTTTCGAGCAGCTGCTCGCCATAGGGAGACTTCTTCTTACGACGTGAGTCGGGTCGATGTCCCGGAGGGAAGGGACGCTTGATCGAAGGGCATTTCGGGTCGTTATAGAGGCAGTAGCCTGCAGAACGACAGATCTTGTGACGTGGTTTACGAATCGTAGCCAATGTTTACTCCGCGGCCGTCTGAATTTTGGAATTACGGTATTTCAGCCGGTTAATCCGGCCCGCAACTCCAGATTTTTCGAGCTTTTTCGTGTGAAAAGCAAAAAAATGTTGGAGTGAAATACCGAAGCGCTTCCGGCCCGTTCTCTCTGGCCGAAAACCAAGCACTCTTCCAGCCATCCTCTCCGTGCCCTCAGAGGCCTCTGTGGTTAATCTCACTGCTCTTCTTGCATGAGGCCGCGGTTCTGTAATGCGATTGTGAGCTCGTTTACGAAGCCCCGGCTGTCGGTCTCCATACGGCGAGAGGCGATCTTAAGCACGTCGCCCAGGAACTTGTAAACCCTGCCCGGTTCGTCATCGCTGGCAATGACGCGGGCTGCCGACAGGCGCACGACGTCGTACTCGGCGCGATCAAGCGCTCTGTGAAAATCGCGTTCGACGTTCTGTTCCATGAGATTCTGCATGCGGTCGGCGATGGTGTCGGGCTTGAACTGACGCATGAGATTCTGCACAAATGATTCCGTGTGCAGATCGACGGAAGGCAAAATCATCTCTACGGTAACGGAATACTCGTCGGCCGAGGCCTCTGAAACGGGAATCAGGCGACCCAGCTCGGGACGGTAGAGATAGCGGATCGGCTTGCTCAGCCGTACCGTTACCTTTTTTCGTTCGGGTTCTTTCCGCTGTCGTGATTCGTTCATTGGTTTCATTGGACCCGCCGGCACGGCGGGATTCGGTGTTTCAGGTCTGGTTCGGTCTTTACTCTATCTTTTCATAAAAAGAAGCAGGCCATTCGATACTCGTCAATCGCAAAAAGCCAGATGCCTGCGGGTCAGAGAGTGAAAGGGTTCGCCGAACTCCTGACGAAGCAGTGTCCCGGCATGCGCGGCCAGAAGCGTCTTGCTCAGTGTTGCGCCCGAGTACGTTGTCGAGCGTAGTTGAAACGGACCGGCCACATTCTGAAGAGCTGCGGCCCCTGCCAGTTGCTCGGCCTCCTGTAAACGTGCCAGCGCCGATCGGTTCGCATGGCGCTGTCTGTCGGTCAGTTGAACATGGTATTGCTCTGCCGTATCAAGCCGGTTCTGGCGCATGCTATGAAAGAGGTCGTATCCCGTTCCACGAACGTAAAACTGATTCTGGCGGGGTTTGAATCCCACGCCGGCCATGAGCAGACGTGATCCAGCATGACGGGCGGTGAGGGCGACGGCATAGCCGAGCACGTTTCGGTAAGGATTGGCAAAGGGCGTGCCGAGAGCAAGATGAGCGGCAAGGATCTGATCGGGCGGAAAGAGGGTGGGCACAAAGTAAACCGGGAATCCGGCCTGCTCAGCAAAGGCAGATCCGGCCATCCAGGATAAGACCGGGGGCAGGGGGATGCCGTGAAGTCTTGCCGTTTCTCGTAGGAGCGCGAAGTGATACGAAGTGCCCGACCCGCTATCGACGCTGAGCACAAGATCGACAGGCCATCGGGCATGCAGGACGGCAGCGGCCGCCGTATCGGCAGCAAGCACGATCGGTTGCTCCTGCGATGCGGCAAACTGCTCTCTGTAGCGATTCAGGTCTTCCAGAAGAGAGGGGCCGGCGCCGCAGAAAAGAAAGGTCGACGGTGCCGGTGAAAAGCCTGCAAAGAAATGGAGCTCTCTCTGATTCAATCGGATGCTGTAGTTACGCAGCCACTGGCGCAAGAAATGAGCGGTCGTGCGGTCATCAACGCCCGGTCGTCTCTGTGCGCTTTCTGGCTTTATGCCATATTCTCGGTGAAAACGGTTCAGCTCCGGGAACATGCGGCGATAGGCCGGATGCACGATAACGGCATCATACTGAGTGAGGTCGATATCAGAACCGACAGTAGAAAGCGTGGTGCGTTCCGTATAGAGTCGTCGTAGCTGTAGCAGCGGTTCGTAAAGCGTGACGGGAAAATCGGCAAGTCTGTCGAAGAGCGCACCGGCACCGATCAGCAGGATACGGGCGTTTACGGGGATGGCCTTCAGGGTGGCAAGGAAGCGTTCAAACTCTTTCTCGCTTCCTTTCAGAGAATGAAGAGGTCTGTCTCGAATCCAGAGATTCACAGGAAGCCCGACGGGCGGCTCAAGCCGCACCGGTTCGTCGAGCTCGGGCAGGATCAATCGTCGTCGTCTCCGTCGTCGAGGTCTTCGTCTTCGTCGGCAGCATCATCATCGCCGGAATCCGAATCGGACTCGGAATCTGACTCAGAAGCGTCTTCGGCAACCTCGTCGGCACCGCCTTCCATACGCTCATCAATGATCTCGCCGATCTCGTCGAGATCGTCTTCGGAGTCTGCAAGGACCGGAGCCGATGCCGGAGAGCCCCGAAAAAGCGCCTCGGCCGAGTCGCGATGCGTGTTGATCTGTAGCTCGGCTTCGAGTTTTTCGCGCTGTTCATCAGAGATGAAGTCAAACTGGACTACGTCCCGTGACAGCGCCATCATGGCCTGTACGGCGGCCTTGCGTGTACCCCATTTCGGAGGAAGATCAAGCATATGAGCGTTGTCGACTACCTCGAAGGCAGCAACGGCAGCGGCATATTTGTTCTGAGCGGTGATTTTCAGTAATTCGGAGATCTGGAATTCGCCGGATTCGCGGGCCATGTCCACGTCCTGTGAAAAGGGATAAACAACCATGGAACGGAATGCCGCTTCTGTGTCAAGATCAATCATCGAAGTGGCTGGTGGGAAGGTTACTAAATGGTGCCCTGTATCGAGTCATTTTTTAAAATACTCGACAGACGGCGGGGTTCTTATATCCTTCTGAGTTATGACGATCGCAGAGCAACTGTTAAATTCCATCCAGGATTTGCCAGAGGAGCTGCAAAAGCAGGTTCTTGATTATTCTGAGTATCTGAAGACAAGGACGATTCAGGAGGAACGGATCGCGTGGTCGAATCTTTCCCTCGAATCGGCTATGAGGGGCATGGAAGGCGAGGATTCTGATTATTCCATGGCTGATATCCGGGAAGCGTTTCATGATCGGTGAGGCCCAGGTCGTACTGATCAAGTTTCCTCACACGGATGTGGGTAAAGGGAAACTGCGACCTGCGCTCGTATTGAAAAGACTACCCGGCATTTACGATGACTGGTTGGTATGCATGATATCAACACAGTTGCGTCAATTCGAACCTGAATTGGACGAAAGCATCTCTCCAACCGATGGCGATTTCGAAGAATCCGGCTTACATTCAGAGAGCATAATAAGAACAGGGAGGCTTGCAGTAGTCGAAGCAAGCCGCTTGATTGGAAGGATCGGCAGAATCTCAGATAACCGCTATGAGCGAGTTCAGTCTAAGTTAATTAAATGGCTTTCATAGATGTACTGTTCAATGAAAAGCCATTCAATCAACTCGATAAGTTGGTGAAATCCTGAGTATCGCCGTTTTCAGCCGCCCCGACTCGAGAACGACAGTTGCTGGCCCGTCAAAATTCAGTGCGGTTGCGATTCGAGCCAGCGTTCTGCTTCAAGGGCGGCCATACATCCAGTACCGGCGGCGCTGATGGCCTGTCTGTAGACCTTGTCCTGCACGTCGCCGGCGGCAAAGACGCCCTCGACGCTGGTACGCGTCGTACCGGGAACCGTTTTAATATAACCCTGTTCGTCGAGATCGAGCTGCCCGACGAACGGATCGGTATTCGGCTTATGGCCGATGGCATAGAAGAGGCCGTTTGCCGGCAGTTCTTTCACCTCGCCCGATACGACGTCTTTGATAACGACCGATTTCAACAGATTGCCGTCGCCCTTCGTTTCGACGGGAATGTGGTTCCACACCATCTCGATCTTCGGATGGTTCACAGTGCGCTCGGCCATGATGCGAGAGGCGCGCAGTTTATCGCGGCGATGAACGAGATAGACCTTCGACGCATACTTCGTTAAATACGTGGCCTCTTCGCAGGCGGAGTCGCCGCCACCGATGACGACGAGCGGATTGTTGCGGAAGAGCGGCAGGGCTCCGTCACAGACGGCGCAGGCAGAGATGCCCTTCTGCCAGTAGGTGTCTTCGCCAGGCAGTTGCATACGTTTTGCCGTCGCTCCCGTGGCGATGATGATGGAACGTGCGAGAAGAGGTTCGGCATCTTCGGCTCCGTCGCGCCAGACGCGGAATGGTCGCTGGCTGAAATCTACTTTAGAGATGGTTTCGGTGTGGATGATGGTGCCGAATCTCTCGGATTGCTCGCGCATTTTGATCATGAGCTCCGGACCCGAGATGCCTTCGGGAAAACCGGGGAAGTTCTCGACTTCCGTTGTCGTCGTTAGCTGTCCGCCGGCGGCCACTCCGCCAGCCATAAACCCTTCGAACATGATGGGAGCAAGATCAGCACGAGCGGCATAGATGGCAGCGGTATGACCGGCCGGTCCGCTGCCGATGATGATAACGTTCTCAACTTTAGACATGAGTGCAGTATAATCACATCCCCCCTCTGGCGTCTATGTAGAAATCACAGAGGTCCATGTGATTTTGCGCCGACTGAGCTCAAGCGACGAAGCGAATGCTCACCCATCTCTACGTTTAATTTGCTCGACAGGCGATGCGAGCGATCGGGAACGTAGCTATGGCAACATCAAAAAAGAAGTCTTCGAAAAAAGCTGCAAAGAAGACTGCAAAGAAATCAGTGAAGAAAGCTACAAAGAAATCCGCAAAAAAGGTCGCCCGCAAGGCCGCGAAGAAAGTGGCGAAGAAGGCAAGCAAAAAGGCTATTAAGAAATCCGTAAAGAAGGCGGCTGTGACGGGAACGAAAGGCACCGCGCCGAAAGCCGCGAAAGCTCCGTCGACGGTCGTTGTAAAAGAAGGTACGGTCATCGCTGATCGATTCGTTCTTGTGGGTGACGGGATGGTTTCGCTGAGTTCGCTTGTGGGCGAGAAGGGGCTCGTTCTGTATTTTTATCCTAAAGATGCGACGCCGGGATGCACACAGGAGGCCTGCGACTTTCGCGATGCTCAGGCAGGACTGAGCGGACTGGGATATTCCGTAGTCGGCGTATCGCCCGACTCCTCCGACTCGCATCAAAAGTTTGCCATGAAGCAGTCGTTGAATTTTCCGCTGATCAGCGATGCAGATCACAGCCTGTGTAGCGATTTCGGAGTCTGGGGTGAGAAGCAGCTGTACGGACGCAGCTTCATGGGAGTCATCCGATCTACCTTTATCCTTGATCGGGAGCTGCGTGTTCGAAAGGTGTTCTCTCCGGTTCGTGTTGCCGGTCATGCAGGCGAAGTCGAACAGGCGATACGCTCTGTATAACGAGTTTGCGACAAAACTATCAGCGAGTAAACGATGAATTCAAGTACCTCTCCTTTGAAAAAAAAGCAGCGCAAGGCCGTTGATCCGACATTTACGCCTCCTCCCTTTGACCTTCATTTTGACGGTGAGGCCGTTCCTTCCGTACTTCCCGTGTTCTCTGATTATTCAGATGAAGAATGGAAGAAGCTGGTCGGCGGCGTCAAGAAGACCGAGTTCTTTAAAGGCCGCCCCGGCGAACTTCTGCCTTCGGGAGCTACCATCCTTCTCGGTCTGGGCGAACGGGCCCGATTTCATCCCGATACCCTTGTGGCAGCCTTTCGCGCTCTGGGCGCACAGCTTCTGTCCATCCGACCGGCCGTCGTTGGAATTCAGCTGCCGGCCACGCTGTTCTCGGTTGCAAAGGAATACGGAGCACTCGCTGAGAATGCGCCTGACCCGTTTCGTCAACCGCATGTAAAAGGCAAGGAGCGCAAGGTTCCCGACTATCTACAGCCCTTCACCGAAAGCGACGTGATCTTTCAGGCCGTCTATGCCGTGTTCCTGGGCGGAAGCACGACGGCCATTCTGAAGACGGAGCGGGACAGCGACGCCACAAACGGATCAAACGGCAGCAAAAAAGGAAAGCGCGTACGCATCATACTGTCTGCCGAAGGGGTTAACTCCACGGACTTGAAAAAGGCCGCACACGAAGGGGCGCTTGTCGGCGAGCTGGCCGCCTCTTCGCGCCATATAGCGGCGCTTCCCGGGAATTTTCTCAATCCCGAGCAATACGAGCAGTTTGCCCGTGGCTTCGTTAAGCAGTATGGACTGAACCTCAAGGTCATCAAAGGAAGCGACCTCGAGAAACAGGGATTCGGAGGCGTTATCGCCGTCGGTAAAGGATCTGAGATCCCGCCTCGCGTGCTTGTCGTCGAGCATACGGGAAGTCGCCGAAGTCATCCGATCGTTCTGGTGGGCAAGGGGATCACCTTTGATACGGGCGGGATCTCGCTCAAGCCGCCCGCCGACATGCATGAGATGAAATACGACATGAGCGGATCAGCCCTTGTTCTTCATGCCGTCGCCCTGGCCGCGAAGAAGAAGCTCAAAACCTCCGTAACCGCTCTGATCGGTCTGGCCGAGAATATGCCCGACGGCCGCGCCATCAAGCCGGGCGACGTGTACACGGCGTATAACGGTTTAACGGTAGAGGTCCAGAATACCGATGCCGAAGGCCGCCTCGTGCTCGGCGACCTGCTGGCCATGGCCTGCAAGCAGTATCATCCGGCGGTGCTTCTTGATTTTGCCACGTTAACAGGGGCCTGCGTCATCGCCCTCGGTAACGATGCGACGGCCTTCATGACCGGTTCAGAGGGGCTGGCATCAGAGGTCGACGCCGCCTGTCGACGCAGTCTTGAGCGGGGCTGGCGTCTGCCGCACTGGTCTATCTACGACGAGGGTCTTAAATCAGATGTGGCCGACGTTCGTAATATTGCCGGTCGAGCCGCAGGAACGGTTACGGCGATGCGATTCCTTTCCCGTTTTGTCGATGCGAGCATTCCCTGGGTGCATCTGGACATAGCGGGTACGGCTTATAAAAGTTCGGGGCCTGAGTATGCCCGCGGGCCTTCGGGTTGGGGATTGCGGTTTATGCGGAATTTCTTCGAGCGGATGGACGAGCGTCCCTGATCGGCGCAAAGGGAAGGCGAAGAGAAGCGGCCGCCCGAAGACCGGGCGGCTGACGGGCCGGAGCCCTGAAATCAATCCAGAAGGTTGTTCAGACTGTCGAGCAGCTGGTCAACGGGAACACCGTAACCCATGCATACCTGCTCGATGGTCTCCAGCTCGTTGATGGAACAGTGTGAACAGCCGCCAAGATGATAACTGGAGAAAACCAGCCCTGCTTCTGGATGCGTTTGCATCGCCTCGCCCACGCTCATGTCGGCGCTAAACTGGCGTTTTTCCTGGGTCATTTCAGACATTGTCTTGGTCTCCGTACAGAATACTCCGTCCAGTATAGCGAGAAAGCGGGGGGCGGTCAACCACGAAGCGCACCGGATGCGGGATTTCGTCGTTGCCTGACAGGAGCTTATCGCGCAGGGTGGTCGAATCCGGCCTGACCGGGTTTCTCAGGGCAGGCCTTATCATCTCTTTCGGAGTTTCAGAATGAACCGACTCTTATTTCCGTGTATTCTAATAGGGATTCTCCTGTTTGCCTCGTGCAGCACAACGACGCTTTCCCGACGTTATAACGGAGTGCAGGGACAGCAGGAAGCCGTTCCCATCGGTATGCAAAAGACCTCGCGTATCGGCGTTTATCTGTTCGTCAGTGTGTATCCCGTTTACTTCGATGCGGGGCTCGATGCCACGATGGACGAATTCACGAAAAAGGCCCGACAGAATCGTGGACGGAAGGTCGTCATTGTGCAAACCGATGAAACCTACTGGTGGGCCATCCTTCCTCCGATCAGTTTTTTTATCACTCCTGTAACGACATCGGTGTACGGCGAGGTATATTGAACAGTGATGCCTCTTTTTCGTAATACCGGCTCGCTTGCCCGAAAGGCGACCTTGCTTTTCGGGCTGGCTGTTCTCTGGGGGCCCGTTATGGGTCTTTCGGCTCTTCCGCTAACGACGATTCAGAGGCAAAGTCTGAACAGGGGAGACGTCCTGACCCATCTACAGAGGCACGAAAAGGGGGGGACTCTGACCGTTATCGGTTGGATTGAGGCTCCTCCGGCACAGGTATGGAAGGCGCTTGCGAATACGTCGTTTCAAAAGGTGATCTACCCCTCCGTAATAAGCAGTGCCGTCGTTCGCGTTGAGCCGGATGGATCTGAAGTGCAAAGGGCCGTTTTTGATTTTCCCTGGCCGTTTGATGACCGCTGGTCATTGCATCGAGCCGTGAAGTATCCGTCCACATGCATGCTCTCCTGGGAGAGAGAAGACGGAACCTTAACAGGAAATACGGGAAGCTGGACTCTTTACCAGTCCGAGGATGGAAAAAGCACCCTGCTTTACTACAGGGTTTTCTTTGATCCGGGCCTGCCACTTGTTCCTGAGTCTCTAATTCAATACGGGATGAAAAAAGAGGCCCCCGGCATCGTTACGCATCTGCGTCGTTTCCTGACTAATCCTACAGCAGAATTTCAGGCCACGTCATCTGAAATGAATGGAAGCTGTGCAGTAGAGCGAAAAATCTGACATTGATGGAAACAATCCTCTTCGACCGCCAGACGATTCTTACTCTCAAGGCCGTGCTTTTCCTGGCCCTTCACTATGAAGAGAACCGCTACTACAAGGTGAAGGAGATGTCTGAGGCGCTGGGCGTCTCTCGCAGCTACCTGGCGAGGATTATCCAGTCACTTGTTAAAAACAAGATTCTGCGATCGAGCACCGGTCCTACCGGCGGATTCTACATACCAGAAGAAAATATGGATCTTACGGTGAACGACGTCATCGCATTCACCGGATACGATCGCCATCTTGATCGGTGTGTGATGGAGTGGCCCGGATGCAGCGACGACAAACCGTGTCCGCTGCATCATAGCTGGGTGCGATTTAAAGACGGCATCCGCCGTGACATGGCTCGCATGACGGTGCGCCAGGCCCGCAAGCTACTGTACGACCGGCTCGAAGCTAAGTGATCGGGTTTCTTTCATCGTCGCCTCGTCCATCGGATCGTCGAAGAAGAACTGAAGGGTGATCCAGCGGTTCTCAGCCTTATAAAAAACGAAGGTGAACCGCAGAGGCTGACGTTCGTATTTAACGAGATATGAGATGACGCGGACGGTATCGGCGAACTGACGATCCCGGATCAGAACCTGCCCGTGCTCCTTGCCAAGCATCTCTTCAAGCTTCGCCACCTTTTCTTTCATGGAACCGAGGAAATCCTGTCTTTCGTAAATATTAGGGTTATTCGAGTAGATATAGTCGACGGCCTGGGCCGGCCCGCGGCTGCGAAAAAGATCAAAGAAGATCGCCACCATCTGTTCGGGCTTCTTGCCTTTTACCGTCGTCGTCTCTACTGGTTTCT
>SWCA01002230.1_pt1 | contig 81013 bp, 44 predicted proteins | sample 4692961 | NCBI WGS metagenome assembly SWCA01 (sample SAMN10267275, study PRJNA491770) | bioreactor metagenome | isolation source: DHS bioreactor inoculated with | place: Japan: off Shimokita Peninsula | reverse complement strand
AATACTCTTGCGCAACATGCGTACTGCTCTTCGTGTACACCCTGAATAAATCATTTTAATTGTTGTAAATCAACTCATTAAGGCTACCACTGGAAGAATTGTTGTATTGGGCTTTGTTAGAGAATTTTTTTTATCTGCTCGTTTTGGCTTCATTGTCAAAACAATCAGAATGCGTTAATAATTACTCTAATATATTAATAATTAGTTACATAACAAAACAAACTCTCTCTTTTTTCAATTTGGTAATGTAGAACTACTATAAACTATCAGAGGGGAAGCAAAGACAGTCCGGGCGTGTCAATTCACCTTTCCCTCCTTTAAAAACCAAGCCAAAATTAGTCCGTCCCGATCTGTTCACAATCCGCTATTTTTATTTTTCAGTTCTTCGCTGAATACCAATCAGTTCTGGATGATACTTAATCGGATCAAAGACGGGATTTGGAATTGGGACAACCGCTCCTGCATCTTTTAAGTGATTCTCTATCAAGCGGTCCATTTGCTTTACTCGTTTCGGATATTCTGAAGCAAGGTTATTCTGCTCTCCAATGTCCTCTTTCAGATTGAAAAGCATGTAAGCGTGCGCTCCGTTTTCTCCCTGGTGGAAGATGCGGATGAGTTTCCAGTCTCCTTCATGAACGGCCACCGAACCAGGCAACCAATCCGGCACTCTGGGAGCATGCGGAAAAAAGGTAAACATGGGTTCGCGGTTAAATCTCTTACCTGAAAGAGCAGAGCTAATATCATAACCATCAATCTTGTGATTTTCGGGAATGGGAATACCCAGCCGATTTAGAATGGTCGGATAAAAATCAGTCGTCTGAATCATCGCGTCAGTTCGGGTTCCGGGCTTTGTTACACCTGGCCAAACAACGATACAAGGTACACGAATTCCCCCGTCAAACATGGTAGCTTTACCTCCTCTTAACGGGGCATTGCTTGTCGCTATACTAGTGTAGCTGTTGCCGTCTGTTGTTGTTTCCTGCAAATTATTATACATATTTCCGCCATTGTCGGAAATAAAGATGATGGCTGTTTGGTCAGCGATTCCCAAACGGTCAACTTCATCAAGGAGCTTACCTATTGCATCGTCCAGCGAATGGACCATAGCCGCATATATTGAAGAGCGCTGTGCCAGGGTAGTATCAATCTTTTCGCGATAATATTCCACCAATTCTTCTTTGGCATTGAATGGGGCATGAACCGAAAATTGCCAATAATTCATATAAAACGGCTGGTCTTTATCAACCGTCCGCAACCATTTTACAGCCTCATCGGCCATTCGGTCTTCAATATGTTCTTTGGGATAATTTTCCTTAAAATCCTTGAATTTCCATGGAGCCACAAAACTTCCGGCAGGACCGGGGCCCGGCCAATGTGGAATGTCAACATCAAAACCATGCTCCAAAGGCGAAAAAGGTTCAAGTCCCAAGTGCCACTTCCCAAAATGTGCCGTGGAATAACCATCGGTTTTTATTAGTTTCCCAAGCGTTGGCAGATCGGTGTCGAGCCGGCTTGCCGATCGGCACTGAATCGCTTTGTCACCAGCAGGTGCCTTCTCCATTACAGCAGGCTTCATATTTACATCACCTGTATGATGCACAGGAGCAGTATGTCCGTTACGTGCCGGAGTTTGCCCGGTTAAAATACTGGCTCTTGTTGGCGAACAAAGTGGACTGGCGGAGTACGCTCTGGTAAACGTAATTCCCCGCTTGGCCAATCGTTCCAGATTAGGTGTCTGGTAAAGTTTCGTGGTTCCATAAAGCGTACAGTCACTCCAGCCCAGGTCATCGGCCAAAATAAAAATAACGTTCATATTTTCGGCCCCTGCAGCTTCAGGCTGAAGCTGAGCAGCTGTTAGGGCAACTGCGCATAATCCTATTTTTTGCAAAAATTGGAATGTGTAGTTTTTCATAACAAAATTAAGTTTAATTCGCTCAATTAAAACGCATGCACCTTCCGGAAAAAATTATCACAATCAGGGTTTAAATTATTATAGCCCACCGATAGCTTCCAAAATCTGTTATCTGCCAGTTTAGCCTGCAATTTAAGTATTTGCCAAATTCAAGACTTCTAAAATCATTCCATAGTTTTTTGAATATGTCCCGAAAAGGAGTATTGGATAAGACAAAGTATTATAGACCTCACCCCACTCAAAATTTGAATTAAAAAAAGAGTTCATTTCCACAAAATGAATATTTTTGATTCATTTGCTAAGTGATTACTAATGAATTAAATATGAATCTTGCGGGGAAAACAGCGCTTGTTACAGGGTCATCCAAGGGAATTGGTGAACGTATCGCAGCAAGGTTGTCTGGTCTGGGCATACATGTTGTAACTACCGGAAGGGATATTGAAAAGTTAGATGTGCTGAAAACCAAAACTCAGTCATTGGGTGCTGAAGCGCATGTAATTGTTACCGATATTTCGAATCCTGAAACCCCTGAAAAGCTAATCCGCGAGACAATTCAAAAATTTGGCAGGCTCGACATACTGGTAAACAACGCTGGATATGCTGTATCCAAATCCTTATCAAAGACCTTAGCGGAAGAGTGGGACCGAATGATTGCCATCAATGCCCGGGGGCCATTTTTTCTATGTCAGGAAGCCATCCCCTATCTTCAAAAATCTGATTGCGCAACCATTATTAATATTTCATCAGTAGCCGGAAGGCTGGGATATGAAAACCAGGCAGCTTATGCCGCATCAAAGCATGCCCTGATGGGTTTTTCAAAAGTACTGGCCAAAGAAGTGCAGCCGTTGGGCATCAGGGTGCATACAATATCGCCTGGCGGGGTAGCCACAGAGATGGTCGAAACCATGCGTCCCGATTTAGAGATGTCCAACCTTATACAGCCGGATGAAATCGCTGATGTCGTGGAGTTTTTGCTGAAAAACCGTGGAAATGCCATGATTGACAATATCGATTTGAGAAGATCACACGGGACGCCTTTTGTATGAGATTAGGCATGAACTACAGTTTAATCAGTTTTCTCCGAAAAGCCTTTCCGTCAATAGTCCAATAGACGATATACGTACCTCCGGGTAAATCGCATACGGAAACCACATTCCCAGAACCGGGCGAGACCTCACACGTTTTAACGATTTGTCCCTGAAGCGAAATCACCTGCACCTTTGTTTTTTCAGTTGTCCCCATCGTTATCCGAAACTGGTCACGAGCAGGATTTGGATAGAGAATATTTCCCGTGGCTCGGGAAATATTTCCAACCGCCGTGGAAATATGTTCACCGATCTGAATATGATCAATGCTCATTTCTCCTTTATCCATTACAAGACGAAGCCGATGAACACCTTCTGGCAAATAGATGTCGTTTATCGTGAATGTTTCAAACTGCTGATCACCACCAGTAGCTCCAATAAAAAAGTGGTTGGTCAGTAACTTTCCATTTAATTCAAAATGCAGTTCTCCGCCTCCATCTGCACAGGCCAACAGAAAATTAATGGCCACTTTCATCCCTTTCGTCAACTCGATGGTGTATTCCAGCCATTCACCCTCAGCAGTCCAGCCAACATAATAACCGATTCCATCAGCCATTCCTGCAATATCAACCGGATCGGCTCGATAAACGCCACCCTGATTGACTTGTTCCTGATCTTGGAACGATATACCTTCGCCACCCGAGTCATAATCTTCAGCCTCAATGATTCCAGGTACGGTAAAAGCCTTCCCACGATAAGGCTTCTGTTCTACTACCTGAATAATTCTCAATTCGCTTCGGTTACTTTCGTAAGCATTGTCCGTAGCTACTGCGACCAAATCAAAACTACCGGACGTAGCCGGAACCCATTCAAACTGAAAAGGTGCAACAAACGATTGATGTATTAGTAAACTGTTGGCAAAATACCCAAGATTATTCACTTTGCCATCCAGATCAGTGGCTTCGGCTTTTAACAATATTGAGGAGCCTTTCTCTACAATGGTATCGTTTGCGGGCAGAAGAAACGAAACACGAGGTTTTTGATTGCCGGCCAGTGTATGGACGGTGGTTGAAGCTGATACATTGTCAATAGAAACAGTCACGGTATACGTCCCGGGATTCCCAGTGGGACTTGTTATAAAGGAAGCTTCATTGCCCTGAATTGAATAGGAAGGCGACAGATTGGCGGATATCGGCTGAGAACCAATGGCACACCAATCGAGCATTATTTTTGCAGAAGCTGTGATACCGGGATCCAACCGCACGGACTTAATAGCTGTTTGTGAGACCCAATCCTGAAGATTATTGAACGAGTAAACATTCCACCCTTCGGTAACAGGGAAAGTAACTGATTTATTGCCCCCGTCTATAAACCAGTACAGTCTTCCTTCTGAAGGCACATCGGAGTATAACCGAAATGAAATATAGGGTAGTAATGATCCGTTCAAACTGCTTCCGGTAAATGTAAAGTAAGGGTCGATAGGTGATTGTTCCGACACGACAGCCTGGAATATACCACCTGAAAACTGTGTATTTTCAAGTCTGAAAACTCCGGTTAACTCGCTCGATGAATTCATCGGCCAGAACTTTTCGATGGCATAAGCATGTTCAGGAGCTGTATCGTTAATTCGTCCTTCTCCACTGATGGATACTGTCATATTATTGAAATCAGGGATCCGAAACGAATCGGTTAAAGAAACAGTTATTTTGTTGTCCATTTCAGAATCTGCGTATAACGAATTGTAATCAGGCGAAATTTGAAGCTGATCAGCCGATAGTTGGGAAAATAGGCTTGCCACTTCGCTCCAGCTGCCGCGTAAGCCTGCTTTTGAAACAGCACGCACCCTGGCTTTGACAGAATCCCCATCGAAAAACTCGGTAAAAATAGGCTGACTCATGTTTTCGGATTTTGTCCAGTTTACGCCATCTACACTTGTTTGAACTTCAAAACTGGCAAACTGCCCCCAGTCTCCCCATTTCTGCAATAAACCGGTCCATATTTGTTCATTCCACATCAGATTCAGCTGTTGACTACCGTGTATTTCCCCAACCAGACCTGTTACCCGTGGCGGTGTGTAATCAGGCACAGTTCCCTGCCGATGATAAGGAACTTCGGAACGCGATTGCATAAAGTCGTGGATTGCATTGGCAAAGTTGGAATCATCCAGCGGAAACGTACTGAGTTTATCTGCTGGACGGCCGACGGACCACCATCCGGGAAAAAGGAAATGGCATTTATTTTCATAATAGTTGGTTAAAGCATTCGCACTCGCATTGTACAGGGCGCTGGAGTATGGGTCTGAATTTGGCAAAGTGTGCCATTCAAAAATCCCCCAATCATCGGCGTACTGAGTCATTAACGTTGGATCAATCCCTCCAAAACGGGTGATGCCAACCGTGCGGGATTTCTCCAGATAGCCAGTCCAAACAACAGAGGCCGAGCTTCTGTTTCTCCCTCCGGCTCCTGTAAAATTACCAAGAGCTTCTCCCGGTATCTGATGCGCGTACATAATCTCTCTCGGCAAACCTTCATCCGCCATGATATCAAACAGGTCACGCACAAAATTGCGAACCATTGTCTGACGAAATCCGAAAGCAGGCGCATCCGGATTACCCCGCGGATACTTCCCTCCCTGATCCGGTATATCATAGCTCCATGCACGCCAAAATGGATCACTCCCATCGATATGCCGTGGCGCATCAAACCCACCGGCATTAAATCCCGTACCGGATTCAGGTGTACAATCAAAACCCTCATCAGTAATGGCTTCCGGATACATGTATAAATCCCAATAGCGCAGGCTCCAGGTGCTAAAGTTTGTTCCAAAAAAACTATTAAAACTTACGCCAGTTCCGTTGCTCTCATCCGGACTGGGGTCATCGTAAAATTGGCTTCTTAATATGCCGTTGAAATCAATCAGGCTTCCAATAACAAATTCGGAAGCACCTTCGCCGGCATAGTTTCCAGAGGAAAGATCATAAAGCCCTGAATGCCTCAGCCAGTCACGAAATTCGGTGATGGCATACGGACTATAATCACCCAATTTATCGGTATTTGAAAGTCCTCCTAGAGCTAATTCTTCCTCAACAGGCCCGTTGATACACGTTATTACTCCGGGGAAATCGACCATCAGTTTTGTTACCGATTCAGCCCATTGCTTTGCCTGTGAAAAATTATATTCTCTCAGAGGAAACGCATATCGGGAGGGTGTCGGTATTTTATAATCACGTTCATCTTCGGGTACCTCAATAGTTCCCGAGCTGGTATATGAACCTTTCCAATCGGCGCCATCTTTCCGCCATTGGAATAGACGAAGATCATTAGCCGCTATTGCCCGGTAGGAATTCCTTGTATGCGATTGCAAAGCAAAAATTAACCCGTAATGTAAGCCGGAATCCTGAAGAATTTGGAGGACCGGCCGTACTTCGCTTTCCACATTGGGTGCATATATGGATGAGAAACCAAGCCGGTGGTACAGATTTCCGACACCCAGTTGTGCTTTCATCCGAGCAATCTCATGTCTTTTTTCATCTAATGTCAAGGCGCCCGGAACACGAATCGTTTCGAAAAGAGGCATGATATAAAAACAGTTCTCAACCGATCCCCGAGGCAACTCTTCTGCTTTAGCTTGTCTGGAGCAAACTAATACGATAAAGACGAATATCAAAAACAAGGTTCTCTCCATATATCAAAATATTTTTCACTAAACCTTTTTCTTTTTTCGGTAATGCTCAATGATGTCCGATTTTCCGACACTCCGTGAAGTCATTTCAGATTGTTCATCTTCAGTTAAAGGTTGAAAGTGTTGAGCCAGAGCCAGATTATCTTCCAGAATTGCCATAGAGTCAATACCGGAAACAACAGTTGAAACAGGCAAACTCATCGAATACCGCAACCCTTCCAGAGGTGTGGCAATGCCGGAGTTACCCAGACGTCCCATTCCGTTTGATTTCATCCCGATCACACCAATATTATTGGCAACAGCCAGTGGAAGCACATCATTCTGAAAACTGATTTCGCGATGGACATCACCAACATTCAAGGGCATTTGCACCGTATCCCATGGATATCCGCGCTTTATCATATCGATGTGTGCCATGGGATCGCTGTGCCCGGTAAAACCTATGTATTTAAACACGCCCTGGCTGCGCTGTTCTTCTGCCCACTTGATGAGCCCATCGTTGTATATGGCATCTACATCGCCGTCTTTGTTCCCAATGGCATGGAACTGCATCAGGTCAACATGGTCAAGTTTAAACCGGTCAAGACTGGTTTCCAATTGTCTTTTTGCGTCCTCAACCGTTCGTGCCATCAGTTTAGTCATTAACAAAACCTTCTCTCGATACCCTTCTTTAAGGGCAAGTCCCATCAGGGTTTCACTACGCCCTTTCTGATACGACCAGGCATTGTCCATGAAATTCACCCCGCGATCAATTGCCGTACGGATGATTTGAATGGCAATTTCATCCGTTACCATATCAGCTCCCACATGAAATCCACCAATACCTATCACGGAGATTTTCTCCCCTGTACGTCCAAGAACACGCTGAGGAATTGAAAATTCAATTTTTTTGCTGCTCATTAGTGGCAAAAAGGAAGCGGCTATTGCCATGCCGGAAATATTCTTTACAAACTCTCTACGATTTGTCATCTCTAATGATTTTTAAAATATTCATTATCTATTCAATAAATTCTATTGATACTGGCCCCATCAATCCTGATGAATGAGGCTGTTCGCCTTCGGCAATATCCTCTACTACCGTCCAAGTATATTTTTCAGCCTCAGGAAGCATCTTATCTTTTATCATTCGGTTTCTCCATAAATTAACTACTTCAATCTCCAGCTCGTTTTGGCCTTGCTGCAAAACACCGGTTACATTGAGGCGGTAAGGTGCGATCCAGACACCACCAATATCCTGTCCGTTCAGCTTTGCCTTGGCCATTACGGATACATTTCCCAAATTGATATAACAGGTTCCATCCGCCGGAAGTCCTTCCATATTGAAAGCAGTTTTATAAACTGCAGTTCCCGAATAGTATTTTATTTTCTCATCCGCCGATTTTGCCCAATCAACCAGATCGTCAAACACTACCGGGCTTACGGGGCCAATGGCTTTGTTTATAAAATCGACTGAAAACGGGCTATTGATTGACTGTAGGATAACGGGTTCCGGGAAATTGGTCTTAAACCCTTTGTTAACGCCTCGGGCTGCAATTTCGGTAAACACGATAAAGCAACTTTGGCGGGCTTCCAGCGTGACAGGCACAGACGTTCCATTTTCAGTCAGCACAAATTCATTTAGTTGCCTGACATCGCCCGTTACGGCATCCCACAATTGAGGGTTCATCTTTTCATTGACCCGAAAAAGTGGGTTGATACTAATTTGTTCATCACTTTGGTTTGTAATGAAATATATATCCATGTCGGGCATGGTGCGGTGTGTCCAAAGAACAGGAACATCCGCGCCTAGATCCACATCTTTTGAAATGTTCAATATGCCAAAAACCTCCTCTAATCCCAGCCCGTCAAACAGGTAACCTTTACCAAATGGATGGGACATTTTTCCATCGGTATATTGCCCGGCCCACAATCTGGACGCGATTTCCTGCACCCGCCGGTCACATGTAGGATAATTTTGCAGGCTAGGCGATCTATCAGGTTTTGGACCCAAAATAACTCCACCTTCCACAACTAGTTGTTCTAATTTTGCCAACACTTCAGGGCGCATAGTATTTAGCGGAGGCAAGACCATCACACGGTACGACATTCCATCAGGCAAAACAAATCGTCCATTCTGAACGGTCAGGCGGTCGAGAATTACCTCTGCGTTGATGTAATCATAGGAATAACCGGCTGGTATTTCAGGGCTTCGTCCACCAGTCATCATTGGGGCGCTTTCACCAATGAAATAGCAAACATCTGCGGCGTATTTCCCTTGTTGCAAAAGGTGCTGGCAACGCCTCAGGTAATCGAAATAGGTATCGGCCTGCCCAAACCAGGTATTGTGACGGTTAAACTCCGTACTGAACCAGGCATTCATTCCGGGAACGCGGTTGTCGTCAGGTTGCTGAATGTATAAATGCAATACAAAATGATTGATACCCTCGGCAAGACTCCAGTCGCCACGTTTCTTCAGTTCGGCTGGATGCCTTAAATAGGCCTTAAAGGCTGCAGTGAAAGCTTCGGCTGAAGTAACGGGCTTACCATAGATATGTGCTGCAGACGAAGATGCCTTACACTCAATGTCTCCCAATGTCCCTTCGTTCCAGAATTCGCCGCTTACCAGGTCCGATTGTCCGCCATACATCAAAAATTCGGAAGGAAATCCCCAATGGCCATAATTTTCGAGCCAAAGCTTAAGATTATTTTCATTGGCGACTTTTCGTAGTCCTCCTACATATTCATGGGCAACATCATCGGCAACGGCACGGCGGAGATCCCAAAGAAACCTCTCCGACTCTTCAACACTCCCTACTATTCTCCCAGATAAAACGGGGAGATATTTTACCGGGTCGTATCCATATTTTTCTCTGAACTTTACTTCGAAGCCATCCGTCCAGTTTTGTGAACCCATTTCATAGCTGTCGGCAATCACGTATTTGAATGCCGATTTGCTTTCCTCCGGAATTCTTTTCAGAAATTCACCAACAAATTTATCAAAATGAAACCGAATCAGTTCACTGCTCATTTTATCAACTTCATATCCTTTCCCTTGTGGTGCTGCAGGGGCATTTTTTGTCCCGGTTGGCGTCATGCCAATTCGCATAATTGTCCATTCGCCTTCCGGCGCATTCCAGGTCAGAAGACCATTATCATCCATTTTATCCGACAAGTCAATCACTTGCTCAGGAGCCACTTTATAGGTCTGTTCAGCTACATCTTCCTGAATTTGCCACAGGTAGCTATCCCAAGCAGGGAAAGGGGTTGGGTGCATTTTTCCCAGGTTCTTCTCCGCGTAATTCTCCAGAATAGATCCTTCAGAAATAATGATCTCAGCCAAACCCCAGCTATTATCATCAGGATTGGGATAAGTATTGGACTGAAATATATCGCCAAGATTCCGAAATTTCAAAAGGAATCTGTCTGACTTCGTTTCAGGAATGGAAATGCTTACAGGCGCGTATTTATCAGGGCCAACATTGGGCGTTAGTTTGCTCCGGTCGATGGTGAAGGATTTGATCGTTTTATATTGCCCTTCTGTCATTGCCATCAGTTCACAGCTCACCTTAATGATATCTTTCCCGGGAATTATCTTCAGACTTCTTGCCTGCAACATTTCTCCCGATGAGACATCAACCACATATTCTTCTACTGCACCGGAGAATCTGGCAATAGTTGCCGTATCCTGATCGATCAGATGATGGCTGTTCAGGACAGCGGGTAACACCCCGATCTTTGCATTGCTTGCCGAAAGTACTTTAGTTTCGGGCACCAGGCTTGGAAAAGCAAGCACATGGATATCCTGAAATTCATCGTAGGGCTTTTTCATCACCACCTTTACCACACCGGGACCTTTGACAGCCGATTCAGAATAAGTCAGGTAACGCATCGCCATTTCTGGTTTTACCCAGGGACCGCCAGACTGGCTCCATCCAGGGCAGTTAAACGCTCCAATATCAACACCAAGTCTCTTCCCTTCACTAACCGCATAAACCATGATTTCCCACCACTCCTCGCTAAACAGTGGAACTTTGCCATCGGCCTCGTCTGGATTTATATTTCCGATCAATGCAGCACCAATGCCTGCATTTTTCATGGCTTCCAAATCTTTGGTCACGCCTTCTTTCGATATATCATCGTTGATCCAATACCAGTAACACCAAATCGTATTACTATCGGTCGGAATTTCAAAATTGGTTTTAATTTCTTGAAACTGTTTTTTGGAAGGCTCTGCCGAATTGTCGCATGAGCTTACTGCACCAAGAAAAATAGCCAGACAAAGAGCAATAGACTGATGGAAATACGTTTTCATAGTACAAGGATTTTCTATTTTTTTGACAGCGTTAAAATTAAGTTATCGACCAATCAAGTTCTTTTGAAATTATCCCGATAACTTTAAAATTTGTCCCGAAAAAGCTTTTGATGCTTTTTACAGAGAGACTGCGATTCTAATTTTTGGAGTAAAAAGGCTGCCCGAAACGAAGGTTCGCTGTGCCAAAAGGGATCAAAATCTGTTCAAGCTTTAGCAGCCGGCTATCAGCTTTCTCTTTACCTTTATCGGTAAAAGCTTCTTGCTTCGCATTGAATTATGGTAAATTTGGTTCATCCCAAATACAATTCAGTCTTGGTGGAAAAAACAAATGATCTCCCGACTCTAATTCTTATTGTCAATGACCGAATAAATATTCAATACTATCGGGTCGGGCATAATAAACATCCCCCCATAATTACCGGTTGTGCTGTTATGGGTATCCGGATAACAGTAGTCAAAATCACCCTTCAGGTAGCTTTCGTAGGTAGAAGGAATATTATGAGGCCGCCAGTTATTATCCGTATGAACATTGATCCACCGAATAGCCGCGTTAGTAATCCCTTCGTGAAAACGTTTCCAGTCTATTTGGGTATCGATCTTGTCCCAGCGAATCCTACGGTTAGCCGAAGATGAGAACACAGCAAGCACTTCCCATTGCACGTGGTCTCTGACCCAGTTGGCAAAGTACCAGTCACTTGAACTGAGTACCGGCTTCGTATTATAAATCATTTCAATATCATCAGGTTCCCACAGGTGTGTGAACGGAAGAATGGTTCGGATCCAATAAATTGCTCGTTCCTGGTACCGCTGATCACCAAATGTTTTATACGCTTCATAATAGGCTATGGCAGCGTGACCTGCGGCCAAGAGATTAGGGGCATGGAGCGGGGTTTCCCAAAAATCGCCGCCTTCGGGGCGATCCATTTTCATGCTGTATTCAAGAGCTTTTTTCGCCGCATCGGCATACTTCTGAATGCCTGTTTCCCGGGCAATATCCAACAAATCAAGCGCTGGAACGACGACAATATCCAAGGCATCATCAAATGCATGCCCCATGGGTTCAATAAATGAAGTGGCTATTTTAAAATCATCTTTTCGGTAATGCCTGCCATCGGGATCAAAATAAAACGATCCATCATTTCGTTGAATTCGAATCAGTTCATCTCCTTTTTTTACCAAATTATTAACATCAGTTCGTTTACTGCCGCTTGACACTGAGGCCTTCTGAGACCTGCACCAGTCTACTTTTTTTTGTAATTCTTTAGAAAGCTTTGTCCCCTTATTTTCCTTGATGTAACGATCTAACCATGACGGGACATTTGGCCGGATCTTGTTTTCAGGACGTTGCCTAATACCAAAACCTTCCCCCTCGTGCCACAGGTTAGTATTATACGCATTTGCAATCCGATCGATTGTTTCAGTATAACTCCACTTGGGATCGGATGGTTCCGGCAACCCGTGCCGTTTCACCCAATCAAGCATCACATCCATACTACTGCCTTCACTCAACCATATTTCAGCATCAAAATGAATCATCTGACCGATTTTCAGCTCGAGCGGCTGCGAAGCAACTACTTCGTTTTCAAATCCTTCAATTGAAGCATCTGGTATCATTAGCCCCATCAGGTTGTTGTTCATCCGGTCGATAAAATTGGGCGTAGCAAATACCGGCTGTGGCCGATGTACGCGGTAATTGAACCAACGCGTAGCGACCTGATTCGGGTTCCACGCCAACCCGATCCCGGTACCATCGTGGCTCAAAGCCATTAAAGGCGCAGTTACCTTGTAAGGGTGTGGAACGGACCGAAGCGCCCATGGATCCTTAAACCAGTCTGTTCCACTCGACCACTCATCACCCACAGGCCAATCCACTCCCGGAAACATCGAATCATCCTTTTCCGTATCAAAACTGGCTTCACCAACCTTGAGCCAAGGCCCTCGAATATATCGTGCAAAATAGTTTCCGGAAGCTTTCAGCCTGTATTGCAGATAAATCAATGGCTGATCCTTCGCAAGGGTCAGTGTGACCTCACCTGTAATGGCCGGTTCCGCAAACGGATAGCTCATCCATTCTTCGAAAGAAGTTCCTTTCAGGTTATTTCGGGCAACCACCGATTTCACACTGAACACGAGGCTTTCGCCTCTTTCATCTCCCTCACGCGTGACCTTTTCGGCTTCAAACCGCATCGGAATATCCTGATCGCGCAACATGATTTCTCCCAGGTGATCAAGGACAGCCATGAGTTTACCGGAAGGCGTCGAAATCTCACCCCATCCCCAACCACCGATTCTCCGAAACAATTGAACCTGGATATATTCATTATTTAACAAAATCGATTGATCCGAATAGTTCGTCCTCTTATAATGTGGCTGGACACCTTTCATTATGAATGACTGGTCATTTGTTTGAGCAATCACACAAACTGAAATAAAAGGAAAAAATAACATTCCTATAAGGAAGAATACATTTTTGTTCATGTTTTAAATTTTAGTTCGATCAAGGTAAAACTTACATATGCAGCTACATACGATTTACTGGGTCAGCATGCCTCTGCCATTCGATCATCCCTGCCTTAATCCATCACAAGCTTGGGTTCAGAAAAATGCATGCGCCCGGGCTGCTCCAGGTCAAGAACCACGGTAACCACCCCATCCGAAACCTCTGCATTCAAGGGCACACGGATCTTTCTGCTTTCCAGATTGGGTATGGTCAGGACAGGGTTTCCAAAAACCGGCAATGTACCGGGACCGGCAGTGATCCCAACCACACAGTTACTGAGGAAATCAAACTCCAGCACATTTCCTGCAGAGGTTTGTTCAGAAACATGATAACGCAAGGTCACGCGGTGGTCGTTTGCGGTAACGGTGGCTGAGGTTTGATCACCACCGGCCAGGTAGCCACCTTTCACCATTTGAAAGCCACCCAGAACTAAATCCGCATCATAATTCGGATTCTTTCGTGGTAACAAGGTGGCAGTCTCTCCAAGGTGGCGCGCCAACTCTGCGGCCATCTGGCCAGTCAGGCCAGGATAAGCAGAGGACAGGTTGCGGGTTTCACCCGGGTCAATACTCAGATCGTACAATTCATACTCATCATGCTGATCGACTCCGGTATTAAAAAAACGCATCAGTTTCCACTTGCCATCAATCATAGCGACATTCGCCACATTTCCAGTTGCGAGCACCGTATGAGGAAATACCGTAAAAACAGGGCCACGGTCAAACGGCTCATTCCGCCAGGCAGGCAGTGCGCTTTTCCCGTCAAGGGGCCATCCGTCAGGCGCCGGAATGTCCAAAATATCCAATACTGTGGGAAAGAAATCATAACTGATATATCCTGCGTTCGAAACCGTATTAAACGCGATCTCCTGAGGCCAGGAGACTATCAATGGGACGCGGATGCCCCCCTCATAGTTGTTGCCCTTTCCTGCACGCAAGGGATAATTGTTGGTGGGGTTCTCCCCTTCCGGACGGTCGTACATATTACCTCCGTTGTCGGAGGTGAAGATTACGATGGTATTCTCAAGCAGCCCCTGGCGTTCCAGCTCTGCCATGACCTTGCCTACATTGTCGTCGAGAGTCTTGACCATGGAGGCCATGATGGCCGAACGTTGGTACCATGCTGACTCTGCAAACGGACGATAAGATTCAATGTCCTCCGGTTTTCCCTGAAAAGGTGCATGAACGTTGTATAACCACAGTGCTAGGAAAAAGGGATTATCCGTACGCTCAGCAATGAACCTCACTGCCTCGTCGCCCAGCACATCATCAACGTTTGGACTACCTTCAACGGGCGGCAGGTTGGCTTCTTCGTTCCACGGGCCAAAAAAGCGAGACTGTGGCGGTCCGGGGGTCCCACGACCACCAATGACCACATCAAAGCCAAAATTCTCGGGAAGATACGGGTCATGCCCCAAATGCCATTTCCCCATAAATGCAGTGCGATACCCATTGTCTTTTAATACTTGTGAGATGGTAACACTTTCCAGCGGCAAACGTGAACGGGTCTGGGGATTCGTCATTGGATATCCGGGTGCTCCGGTTTCTTTTTCCTGTGGATCAAGAATTACCTGTGCGATATGACCAGTTGGCGATGTAAACCTCAACCGGCCCACAGCTTGTCCGGTTAATGTGGATGCCCGTGTGGGAGAACAAAGTGGACTTGAAGCATAAGCATTGGAAAAACGAACACCCCTGGCGGCAAGTGCATCGATATGGGGTGTATGGAATGTTTCACTACCATAAATCGAAAGATCGCGCCAACCCAGGTCATCCACCATGATATGAACGATATTGGGTCTTGGTGCCTGGTTTTCATTGGCTGCTGCAGAAAAAGCCAGCAGTCCGGCCATAGCCAGTGATGATTTGGCAATGGTTGCTTTCGTTAATTTCATATATCAATTTTTTAAACTTTGAATAAACGATTCATTATTTTGTTTATAATAATTGCAGGATGATCTTTACAAGATTGCTCACTTATGATGCTTGACAAATGGCAAATCACAAATCATCCATACCACTATCTCATCAATACAGGCAGCAAGATAACACTATTCAGATGTCGCGACTTTTAAAATTATTCCATTTTCTTATAGGATTATTCCCAATATCTCCCAATACCCATGTATCCGAGATTATGGGCCAGAATAAAACGATATTGGATCCTGAACCAGACAGCTCCTCTGCGCGCTGCGGGGGATCCGCATATGATCCAAAACGGGCATCACTCGGTTCGGTAAATGCAGCCATGCCTTCGCCCATCCACGCCCCGATGATATTCACACCCTGATTCAACAGATTGCTCAAGTCATGTACTGAATACAGCAAACGTTCGCTAAATTGAGTGGCTGCAGGCTCAAATAAATGATCACCAACAATGGCACCATTGATTATATCACATCGGATACCTGAACATTGGCTCCCAGGCACCAACCCTTTGTTTGATCGATTCTGTCTCATCCGTAGTCAAAGGTTCTGCCCTATTGTGGAGTTTCAGTGCCATGTTGAATAGTTTTTCTTCTCCCGGTGGGATTGCTGTGGTAATGGGATGAGAAAGTGCGAACCGCAGGCCCATAAGAATATCATCCTTGCTGGTAAGGGGTTCGTACCATGCCTTGGGATAGAGTGACCTGTCGGGAGCATCTTGAGGCCATCGACTTTTGGCCATTGCCTTTAATGCAATGATACCCATATTTTTTTGCTGTGCCATGGCCAGGACTTGCGGTCCAAAATTACCTGAATACCATGTTGCAAGGTTAACCGGGAACATGATGCTGTCGAAATCGTAAGCCTCCATAAGTGCCATCGCAGCTTCTACCGAATGTGCTGAAAACCCCAGGTGACGAATCTTTCCCTCTGCCTTTGCCTCCAAAAAGGTTTCCATGGCCCCACCTTTCCCCATAATGGTCTCAACCTGCTCAAGATTGGTAACCGCATGATGCTGATACAGGTCGAAATAGTCGGTACGCAAATGCTTCAGCGATTCTTCAAGCTCTGCACGAGCCTCATCGCGTGTTCGTTTATTTGTTTTTTCCGAGAGGAATACATTTGCCCGGTAAGGCTCAAGAGCAGGGCCAAGCTTGATTTCTGCGTCACCATAACTGGGCGCCACATCAAAATAATTGACCCCTGCATCAATGGCCCTTTTAACTGAAGCAGCTGCTTCCTCCGGAGTAGCATCCTTCACTACGATGCCACCAAATCCAATCACCGAAAGCATAGCTCCGGTTTTACCCAACACCCTTTTCTCCATATGTCCAGGCCCTGACTCTCTGGTTATCAAGGATAAATCAGCAGAAAAAAGGCTTAAGGCAGGCGCTAAGGTTGCTGTCTTTTTTATAAATTCACGTCGTTTCATAATCCAGCGTATAAGTTTGTAAAAAAGTAAATCTAAATATACATTTTCATTGTAATGTCAGGCAAAAGGTGTCCCGTTTGATCGGCGCACATCGATATTGTCAATCATCGCGTTTCCCCCGTATTTCAGTAAAAATTGCACTCTATCAGCGATTTCATCAGGTTGTATAAGGCTTAACGTGTCTATATCGGAACGCTTGGTTTTTACCATATCCGTGGCTACCCCGCCTGGTGCAATAGTATGCACCCTGATGCCCAGCGGCTGCACCTCCCTGGCCAGCACCTTTGAAAAACCCATCAGGGCATGTTTTGATGCGGCATAAGCTGCCTGGTTTTCATATCCCAGCCTGCCAACTACCGATGAAATATTTATAATTGTTGCGCAATCAGATTTTTGAAGATACGGAATGGCTTCCTTGCACAGAAAAAAAGGCCCCCGCGCATTGATGGCAATCATACGGTCCCACTCTTCCGGGTCGGTCATTGACAAGGATTTGGACACGGCATATCCGGCATTGTTTTCCAGTATGTCGAGCCTGCCGAATTTTTGAATTGTTTCACGAATTAGTTGTTCCGGGGTTGTGGGATTGGACATATCGGCAACGATTATGTGTGGTTCAGCGCCACTTGACTGAATTTGGTGTTTCAGTGCATCTAATCTCTCAGCATCTCTTGCGGTAATTACAACATGAATACCCAGAAGGGACAATCTGAATGCTATTCTTTCTCCGATTCCCCTGAACGATCCGGTAACCAGGGCCGTTTTTCCTGAAAAATCCATATTCTATCTTTTTACAAAACTATAATAAACCGGTTATTTGCTGAAATACCTGTAATTAAACCTGTTGTTTGGGGCAGTGTCGCCATCAACATAAAGGTCAATGATGTCGTCCGAAATCAAACTGTTGTCCACCCACTTGAAGTCAAGCATAAAGGGGCGTGAAGTATCTATCCCCAGGGCACTCGCAGGTATGGCCAGGTGCATCTCATTTCCATTATATACGTACTGAATGGTTTGCGGGTTATCCCAAACAAATCCATTTTCATTGTGTGTCTTGATAGTGGTCTCCGTTGCCGACAACACAGCATGATTGACAATGAAATCATAGCCATGCCAGCCACTGCTATAATCACTATCTGCATTAATCAGTAACATCATCCAGTGATCGTCGGTATGCGGAGTAATATCATCTGTGGTTCTTACATAGAAGTACAAATGCGATTTATCGTAAGAAACCTTCAGCTCATCAAAGTCATTTCTTCCGGTATTATTGGTATATATCATATCGCTGCCGTAACTGACGTGGTGACGGTGTTTGGTATCATGAATATCATCCTGGAAAGAAGGTCCCACCTTGTTCCATTGACTGAAGTTGCTATTGAGTTTAACTGATTTTGGGTTTTTCGCAGCTTCTTGTGTTCTCACTCCCTTGTATTTGCGTATATTACTGACCATCTGCAGATACATATTGTCACGATAATGGCCCCTCAACGGTTCAATGTCCCTGCTGTATTCCGGTGTGTATACATCAATAAATATGGATTCGCCGGGTTTCAAAGGCTTACGCACCATGTGTGATACAGGCTGGCGAGGGTCAGGGTGGACAAATCTTTGAGCGAGAAATTCATTCCATTGGGTGATGCCGATTACAGGCGGATCTACTTCAAGCGCCCGTTTCCATTGTAAATTAAAATAGGTTCCCTCTGTACTGTAAACCGGAGGATTTTCTCTATTTGCGCCGGTGCTTTTACCGATGGCAAACTGCCCATGAGGGTGTTGTGCGGTGGTTACAGAAATATACTCTGGAATGCCGTTCTTATACCCGGGTTGCTGGGGATAATGATCCAGCCAGGGCCAACGGTCTTCACCATTCACCTCGGTGTACCACTGCCCGTTTGTCCACGCCCAGGACCTCTTATATGTAAAGAAATCCCTGATCTCATCATTGTCGCCAGAATACACACCCATCAACAATGGTTTTTCTTCCCATATAAACCAAAAATCAGAGTATAAGCCCTGCCCGTACAGCTCATCATACAACGCCTCTATGGTTTCATTCATTCTGGTGTTTGTCAGAAATGCTACCTGCGGCACTTGATATCCCTCTTCCCGCATTTGCGACATAACGGACAGTATAGTATTATAGGTGTCTTCATAGGTCAGTCGGTTTGTCACATCAAAGAAGATAAAATCTACCTGTGCATCGGCAATCATTTGCATTTGTCTGCGAATCACATACTCGTCGCGGCTGGAGTAGTATCCATACAGAGGTTCGGTATGAAAATGAAAAGCCCCGGGATTGCCCCATGACTGTTCCCCGGCAAGGATCTTTTCAATGTCATGTATCATTAAGCGTTCATCTTCGTTGAGCCACATATAAAAAAACAACCCAACGGCTTTTTTATCTTTTGGTGCTCCAGCAATATCCTGTCCCGTCGAGGTGCGGCCAAGCTCATCAACGGCAACCCAGGTATCGCTGCGGGTATCCCGTGACATTTCATGGACACTGTCGCGGGGCCATGGTCTGATACCTACTTTAGAACGGCTCTCTTGTGCAATTGAAAGCGTATTTGCTAAAAGGAAAATTAAAATAATCGTTTTGTAATTCATTAATCGTTCCATAGCCTTTAATTATTGTTTAGTCTTTGGATGTGGTCACTGTTGCTTTGTGTTCTTCCATAAGTTGCATGATCTCTTCGATGATTTCGGGGTTTCCACCGGCGATGTCATACTTTTCGGCAGGGTCCACATTCAGATTATACAGCAGCGGTGGGTCGTGCTCCATTTTCGTGCTGCCCCATTCCTTACTTGCAAAATGTGCCTTGTAACTCCCGTACCTAAAGGCAAACAGTTGGTTGCCCATATAATACTCCACCACATTACGCGGGCTTTTCCCTGTTCCAAACAGCACAGGGGAAATATCCCAGCCATCATAAACTTTGCCGGAAGGCACTTCAATATCTGCGATGGTGCAGAAAGTTTCAAAGACGTCGAGCGTACTTCCCTGTTCCATTATAACTTCAGGCTGAATGGTGCCAGGCCACCAAAATATGGCTGGCACGCGCATCCCACCCTCAAATGTACTCCCTTTGGCTCCCCTGAGTAAGCCACCGGAGCCTGCATGGGTTTTGAAAACATCCCAGTGTCCGTTGTCGGAAGAAAACAGCACCAGGGTATTTTCGGCAATGCCTTCCTCATGTAAGGTTTCAAGGATGCGCCCCACCGACCAGTCGATCTCTTCGATTACATCACCGTATTGCCCGGCCAGCGAGGTGTCTTTGAACGCTTCTGACCTGAACAGCGGAATATGTGGTAGTGAATGGGCAAGGTAAACAAAGAATGGCTCATCCCGGAATTCACGGATGCGCTCAACCGCTTCCTCGGTGAACCGCCGGGTAATGGTGCGCTGGTCGGCAGGACGTTCCACAATGCTGTCGTTGCGCATAAGTGGGATATTATAGGCCATGTAATTCTCTTCCTCTGCCATGATGAAATGGTTTTTCCCCTTGAACAGCTCACTTACCCTGTCCATATCATTTGAATACGGTATGCCGAAATAGGTCTCAAAACCATGGTCTGTGGGCAGATATGGGGACGAATGGCCGAGGTGCCATTTGCCTGACATGGCCGTCCGGTACCCGTTTTCCTGTAGTATGCGTGCCAGGGTTATCTCGTCTTGTGGCAAACCCTTTTCACTCCAGGGATGTAGCACATTGTTCATTCCCGACCTGATGGGAAGCCTTCCTGTCAACAGCCCGGCCCGTGAAGGAGTACAAACGGATGCAGCCACATAGAACTGTGTCCACTTCTGACCTTGCTGTGCCATCCGGTCGAGATTGGGGGTGCGAATGGTCGGATTTCCATATACATTAAGATCACCGTATCCCATATCGTCCGCAAAGATGATAACCAGATTGGGTCTGTCATCCGCCGCTCGTTTGCTATCTGGGGTAAACCCCTGAATTGCAATGCCGGAAAATAATAAGAACGACAGAATGCATAGTCTATTGATGTTAACTGATATCGCCTTTTTCATCTGTTTTATTGTCTTATTTCCATCTGTCGAGGCCAGCATTCGCGGGCCGGTCTTCGCTCCATGGAATATAAACACCTGTTTTGCCTTTCCCAAAAGGTGGTGCCGGGAGGGTGAGATTCACATGCAGGTCAAAAAACAGTTGGTCGGCCCCAACCACTTCATCGGGCAATCCTTTAGTTTGCCAGGAGTCTGCCTTGGCCTTTAGTTTGCGCTCCAAATCTTCTGCTATCTCAGGATACTGATCAATCTTGTTTTCGGAAGAGGTTTCTTTTCCTGGCTCTGTCAAATCAAACAAAAAACGCTGTTTGTTTCCAAGCCTGATAAATTTCCAATTGCCGCTCAATATAGCCGCTTGTGAACGCCAACGCCAATACAGAGCATCATGTACCTCTCCTCTTTTGTCTCCAAGAATCCAGGGCATGAGGTTTACTCCTTCAACCCGTTCATCAACAGGAGCATCTGCCAAAGCCAGAGCCGTGGCGCTGGCATCGAGGCTCCACACCGCTTTTTCAAAGACCTGGCCGGCTGGTATTTTTCCAGGCCAAGCTGCCAGAAAAGGAACACGCTGGCCTCCATCGGTCTGCATTCCCTTTTCACCAGTCATTGGTCCATTGCGAGAACCAACGTATGCTCCCTCACGCAAAGGTGCGCCATTATCGCTAATGAAGAAAATCAATGTATTATCGGCAATCCCCATTTCATCGAGCTTATTGCGGATCAGTCCAATACCATCGTCCATGGCCAAAATGGAAGCCAACCCCATTCTCCGCTCATATTCCTTCACATGGGCCATGCGCTCCATATAGTGTGGCGGGTCTTCCATAGGAGAGTGCGGTGCGAAATAACCCACATACAAAAAGAAGGGACGATCATCTGTTTTGCGGCGCTCCAGAAAACCCAGCGATGCATCTGACTGTATATCAATACGAAAACGAGGATCATTGATGATCTGAGGAGGATTTTCCAGGGCATTGCCATTGAAGTCGTGGGAGGCATGATACCGTCCCATCGGTCCACAGAAATACTCTTCAAATCCGTGTGTATGCGGGAGGTAATCAGGCGATACCCTTTGTCCCTTGCCACTTTCATTCTGCACTAGGTCAAGATGCCATTTCCCTACCATTCCCGTAACATAGCCGGCATCCCGCAAGCGTTCGGCAATCGTATACTCATTGTGCGAAAGGGGTCCCTGATTATTATCTTCCAATCCAAAAGCGTTTTGATGACGACAAGAGATAATTCCCGCACGTGAGGGCACACACTGAGGGGCAGTAACGTAACCCTTGGTAAACAACACCCCATCCCTGGCTAACTGGTCCAGATTAGGGGTGCGCACATCCGGGTCAGCACCATTTATGCCCAGGTCGGCATAACCCAGGTCATCTGCATAAAATATGATGATATTCGGTACCTTTTTGCCCTCAGGATGACCGACACATCCCGCCGTCAAAAGGGCACTGCCACTTAGAAGTGAAACGCCCGTAAGCATGGTAACTCGTTTGATGAAAGTCCATGTATTCATTGTAATCGTTTTAAAAGCATGATAAATAATTGAACTTACGACAGCATCGGATTGGCGGCCTTCTACCTCCCCTGTTCCAGCTCCTTGATCAACCACTTGGCAAATCCAAGGTAGGAATATGGATCTGACTCAGGACCAACCGGCCTTGTATTCCCACAACCATGAGGAAATGCATTCAAATAGTAATACATGTTCTCATGATGCTTGGGCAAGCCCCTGTCCCAGAAAGCTTTCAACCAATCTCTCTCAAGAAAATCGGTATACGTGTCGCAACCCTTATATTGGTAAGGTCCGTAGTAGAAGACATAATCCTTCCCTTGTTCAAGAACCCATTTGGCTCCCCTGGCAATTTCCTCAGGATTTGAAATGTCGTTTCCCAACGGCCAGTATCGGTTAAACTGATGCGATTCGATGCAAATGCCATCCATCGTTTGGATGATCGCTCTCGCTTCCGGGTCGTCAAAAAAAACAGCCGGATGAACGACCATCTGGATCAGCTTGTAATTGTCGTGTTTTATCAATCCAAGGGCATGGGCATCCTTGAACACTTTTCGTGTATCGTCGACATCTCTTTGATGGAGGATCCGGGGATCACCGGGAATTGGTCCGGTATCGCCATTTTCTTTATCGTACAGCCAGCCTTCTCGGCAAATAATGATATGCTTTACGACATTACCTTTTTGTTCGTAGCCGCGGATAGTCCTGATCAGTTTATTTGTCTCCGGATTGGTATCCACCCAATCGCCTCCTTGTTGATGAATGTAATGCTCGAAAAATCGTTGTTTGGTCTGAAAAACGCCATCGTAACCTTTAACAACATCCATGTGCAAAGCGGTATAATCATCAGCTTTCAACACATCATCATAATTCCCGATACCCGGCTTCCAATTGGCAACCCTATCTCCTCCTGTCATTTCATGAGCACTATCGCGGGGGTATGGCCTGATGCCAACTTTAGACCGGTTCTCTTGTGCAAGAGCTACAGTGCTTGTTAAAAGTAAGATCAAGATCATCGTTTTGCAATTCTTCAAGTCTTTCATTTTCTTGTTTTATTAAAGTTATATAAACTGTGACAGCTGTTTTGATCAGGGTTTTAGTTTAAATTACTTTGTCACCACATCCCACACCTTCGAGCGCACCGATTTGCCCGCCGGGCCTTCAACTGTCAGAACAACGGTCCACTCTCTTCCCTGTTTGTACTGGTGCACCGGATTCTTTTCTTCTGAAGATTCTCCATCGCCAAAATCCCAATGCCATTTGGTGACTTCGCCTACTGAACTGTCATAAAACCGGATGATTCGCTGTTCTCTGTTTTCGGTAACAAAAGTCCAATTGGCATCGATCTCTTTTTGAAAGGCTTTTTCGAGCGGCATCAATCGAAAAGCACACAGATAAGATGCATTGTTGATCATTTTCAGGTCGTGCGAGAGATTCATAAATGCCTTGCATAGTTCACCATCAAAATCAAGCATCGACCACGACAACCCGATCAATTCATTTTCTTTCAGTTTTGAAACGATGGAACGATCGGGTCCTTCAAATGCGGCATAATCGAAGGGCGTAATATAAAACTCCATTTGCAGCCGACCGCTTTCTCCCGACTCAAAATCATAACTGTAAGCCGCATTGGCATACGGGAATTCCTTGATCCACGGCGTATTTCCCCAGGGCATCGCCCAGTCTTTATCTTTCACCGGGGTAAATACATGGTAATTCTGCGCATGACCCCCATGCCCTTTAAAGTATAATTCACTTAACGGCACTTTATCTTTATGGGAGTTTTCCTTGTAAATAAAGGGTCCTCCGGAAAGGTCAGCATCAACAACCAGTTCAAAAATATCCTGCCGCATGACCGGATCGCTGAAATCCCAGTAATTATCATACGCATCAATGTAAAAATACAAACGGTTCAGGTCTTTCACCCAAGCCACTTTTACGTTCAGGTCAAAATCCTTCGGATCCATGGGGTTCCCTTCCCCAATTCTGGTGTTTATCAATTCATCTGTCCCGATATTATACAATTCTGGTACCATTTCCCAATCCGAAAAATCACCATCGATCCGGGGAATCTGGTTCTGCGGAAACTGAAAGATTTTGAACTCCTTTTCCGGACGGGCAAACGAAAGCAGTCCGAGGGCGGCAATAAGCAGCAATAAAGTCTGGGGTTTCAAAGTGGTCATTAAGTGGTTATTTGTAGTCATTCTGTAGTCATTTAAGCGTTAATTCAGTCTGAAACCGGTAATTGGCTCTTCGTTCAGGCGCGCTATCGCCGTTCAGGAAAAATTCGGAAATGTCGCCGATTTCCCCAATGTTATCGGCCCAGTGAAAATCGAAAGCCAGGCTTTCAACGTGGTCCAGATCAACCCGTTTCACTTGAATCATCAATTTATTCTGACGTACCTTATAGGGCACTGGTAATGATTTCCCCAACGATCCGTCTTTATTCAAACTGGTTAAATTGGTTGTTTTTAGATCGATTACTGTACTGTTAATCACAAAATCATACCCTTCCCAACCCGTTTCCTTATTCTGGTCGGCATCAATAAAGAGTAACATCCAGTTTGAATCCGTTGATGGAGTAATTGGCTGACTTGTTTCCGCATAAAAATAAACGGAAGTAGCATCGTAAGCTACTTTCATGGTCACCAGATCATTCCTCCCTGTTGTATTGACATACGGCCCGGCCTGTCCAAATCCTGGGCTGTTTCGGTGTTCGGTATCACCAATATGATCGAAATAAACAGCTTCCACGTTGTCCCATTGTTCAAAGTTTCCTCGAATAGCTACCGAAAACGGAGGACCTGCCTTCATTGGTTTTTCCATGCCTTTGTATTTGCGAATGTTGGCCATCAGCTGGTAGTAATAATTATCGGTATGCCCGCCTGTCATCGGTTCAATGTCGCGGCTGAATTCCTGATTGTACTGGTCGATAAAATAATAATCGCCTTCTTTCAACTTTTTACCGGCTTTGCCCAGGTGAGCTCCCGGGTAAAATGACCATTTGAGCAACGATTTATTGATATCTTTTCCCATCACCTGCGCTCCTGCACTCCACTCGTTCCATCCGGTAACAAACACAAATTCCGGATCAACTTGGAGTGCCCGGCTCCACTGCTCTTCGAAACACAATCCATGATCAGTAAAAGGCGTAAGGTCGTATTTGTTGGCCTGCGGTTGATTGTAGTTATGAAAGCTGCGCCCAATGTTCGATAACGGATGCTGTGCCACCGCAACCGGAACCATTTCTGCCCGATCGGGTGATTCGTGCCAGCCGACCGACTGTGGATAATGATCCACCCAGGGCCATTTGTCTTTTCCATAGGGACAACTCTGGTACCACGGCAAGGATGTCCATGCCCAACTCTGACGGATGGAGAAAAAGTCTTTTATCTCATCTGAAAAAACCACATCGTTATTTTTTTTTCTGGAAGGAATCTCATGTTGGCCAAAAAGCAAGAGCGGCTTACCTTTCCAATGAAACCAAAGATCCGTGAACAATCCTTCCTTGTAAAACTCGTTCCACAAGGTATTGACGGATATTTCACTACCCAGAAATGAAACCTGCGGCGTTTTTTCGCCTTGCCTTCTCATTGCACTAAAGACTTCGCAAACCGACAAATAAACCTCAGGATATGTTCGGTCGTTGGTCACATCGAAAATAATGACATCCACCCCGGCATCGGATAAGAGTTGTGCGTGCCGGCGGATCATCCATTTCTCATACGACAGATAATAGCCTGTTTCGGGTTCGCCCCAAAAATGAGAACCCTCGCCCCATTGTGGGTTATCAGGATCAGCCTTCATGATCTTTGTAACATCAAACGGGCCCTTCCCGCCCGTATTGGTGTGAGTCATAAAATAAAACATGCCCACAAACCGGTCTTCTTTCACGGGGCCACATTCTTCATAAGAAGGCAATTGCCGTCCAAGTGCATCGGTTACCACCCAATCATCCACATTCAGGTTACGAATTTGATTCTTAACGTTTTCCTGAGTGAAACCCACAAATCCAAACAGGATCATAAATAAAAACAGAATGGTCTTCATATGACTGATTTACTGATTTTCAGAGGTAAATTGATACACTCCTGAACCAACTTCAAGGTTCAGGTAGCCATCCGAAAAACCTTTTACCTTCATGTCCGGACTGTTTTCTACGGCCTGCCGATTTTCGAAAACCTTATCTGGACCAATTGCAGGAATAAATACATTGGCTATCGTATTTACAGGTACCGAAATTTGCAGACGAAGCTGATCTCCTTCCTTTTCCCACGACGAAACAATCTCCCCGTTAATGGAATGATAAGTGGCTTCAACAAAGCTGATGCCCTCCTTTGCTATTTCAGGTTTAATGATAAAGGTGCGATATCCCGCCTGATCGACTTTAATGCCTGCCATATTCCCAAACATCCATTCATTAACGGACCCGAAGGCATAGTGGTTGAAGGAGTTCATACCTGCGTTGTTTTTGAAACCAACATCCTTTATGTAGCTGTCCCATCGTTCCCATATGGTGGTGGCACCGTTTACAACCTCAAACAACCAGGAAGGGTATTCTTCATTTAACAGCAACATATAGGCCAGATCGCTTCTTCCGGTTTCAGACAACGCGGGCAACAGGGGTCTGACACCAAGAAACCCTGTGGACAACTTGTTGTCATGGGCCCTGAGTAAATCCACCAGATGCTTTCCAGCAATTTCTTTTCTATCAGGATCGAGCATGTTTTTAAAAATGGCATTGGCATAGGCGGTCTGGGTATGCCCATCGAAGCCCATATGGCCATCCACATATCCGGCACCATCGCCATAGGCTGCAGCATGGGTAATAAAACGCCCTTCCCCATCGGTATAATGCTCTTGAAAGGCCTGTCGGATATTGGCAGCTAACTTTTTAAAGTAGGCAGCATCGCCTTCTTCACCAATAGCCAGCGCCATTTCGTGCATCAAAGAGGAGCAATATGCAAAGTAGATGGATGCCAGTAGGTCGGGAGGTGTCTTTTTTCCTATCGAGAGCCAATCGCCAAACCCCCCTTTTGGCCTGATATCCTCGAAACTTCCTTCCTTATATATCAGATTACCATCTGATTTCTCTTCCATAAAACGAAGGTAGGCTGTCATATTGGGCCAGAATCTTTCAACGATGCGCGTATCTCCATAGGTTCTGAAGAGGGTATAAGGAATGATTATGCCAGCTTCTGACCAGCCGGGAGAATAGGTATCTGTAGCCCTTATAGGTGGAGCAGGGGCATAGATGGGATAGGTGTTATCCGGTCGTTGGGCATCATTTAAATCGACAGTCCACTTAGAGAAGAATGCGGCAATATCGGTATTGTAGGTCGCGGCCTGAACAAAAACCTGCGCATCGCCGGTCCAGCCCAAACGTTCGTCGCGTTGCGGACAATCGGTAGGCACCTCCAGAAAATTCGAACGTTGTGTCCATACAATGTTGCTGTAAAGCTGATTGACGAGTTCATTGTCTGTTTCAAAAGAACCAACTTCAGGGGTTATAGTTGTTAAAACAAGCCCTGTAATGGCATCTAAAGTTGGAGGGGTACGAAAACCAGAAACCTCAACATACTGGAATCCATGAAAGGTAAATCTTGGTGTCCAGGTCTCTCCTTTAGCATCGCCCTTTAATATATATGTATCAATAGCCCGGGCTTTTCTCAGGTTTTCGGCCATCAACTTTCCATCGGTATGCAACATCTCGCCAAATCTGAGCACTATAGTATCACCCTTGTTGCCCATCACACTGTTAAGGCGAACCAATCCGGCAAAATTCTGTCCCATGTCGAAAATGTATTTTCCATCTTCGGTACGATTTACCGCTATGGGTTTAATTTCTGAATGTATCTGCACCGGATTGCCGGGATAACATTCTATTAAACGGTCATTCGTGGCAGGATAAACGGCAGCATACTTCCACAAAGCATCGTCAAAACCCTCCTGACTCCAATTAACAAACTCAAAATTTGCATCATAGGTTTCACCGTTCAAAATGTCAGCTTCGAGAATGGGTCCGTGATTAGTTTTCCATGTTTCATCAGTGGCAATCAGCTCTTTTTCGCCGTTGGAATATTCAATTTCTATTTGTGCTTTCAACAGCGGGACATCGCCATAAAAATTTTTGACTACAGGATTATTAACAAGCAAGGCGTAACCCAGATAACCCGCATACCAGCCATCGGCCAGGATTGCACCAAAGGCATTTCTGCCTTCGCTCACATTGGAAGTAATGTCGTAAGTTTGATAGTAGACCCGCTTGTCGTAGTCAGTCCATCCGGGGGAAAAATAGTCGTTTCCGATGCGTTTTCCATTAATCTGAAATTCGTACAAACCAAGCGATGTAACGTATAGGCGGGCACTTTTTACGCCGGATTTCAATTCCATTTCTTTTCTGAAGAAGGGAGAAGGGGGCAAATGGTAAACCTTGCCCTTCCCCAGAGCCGTCAGGTCATTGCCGATCCATTCGGCCTGCCACTCGGTTTTATCGAGCAAGCCCATTTCCCATGATGCAATTGGGCTCCAGCTGCCAGGCTCCCCATCCTTGTCCCAACTACGAACTTTCCAAAAACAAACATTCCTTGACTGCAGCGGCTTGCCGGCATATTCCACCTGGTTGGTCACATTGCTGCGCACTTGCTCTGAATCCCAGAGATCGGCTTCTCCTTCTGCCAGCAGTTCGGGTGAAGTGGCCACCAAAACCTGATAAGCCGATTGAACCTGCCCTCTTACGTCGGAATTTAACTCCCAGCTTAACCGGGGACTTTCTGTATCGACAACCGGTGCGATTTTATACTCCGTACGCAGGTTTACTGGTACTAAATCGGAAGCTGAATTGGTACATGAAAAAATAGTAAAACTTGCCACTACTACCAGATCAACAAATCGCACACAAAGTTTAGAAGTCATCATTCGTTTTGTTTTAGAATTTGTAATTTACAGGCAAACGGCACAATACTCTGTCGATAATGAATCAATGACTTTAAAAATTGTCCCGAAAACGATGAAATCAAGTTTCCGCTAGCCTGTTTTATTTCTTCCCACTGATAATTTTACCTTTATATTGAACTTCGTCCCAGTCTTTAATCCCTATCAGCTCCTTGTATTGATCAAATACCGCATTCTCATTTTCAGTATCGGCAGCTTTAAACACATACCAAACGGGTTTTGCCCCAGCAGGATCCTCTTCGTCATCAGGGAAACGACGCAATCCAATACGTAATCCCCCTTCGTTCCGGTTATCCATCCAGTTATGCCATTGGAAACCGTCAATCGCATCGAGTACTTTCATTTTCTTCCAGGTGTAGGCAAACCCGGCTGCCTGCTCTTTTAAATCCTGCTCAGAATAGGTTTTTGAATTGGTTCCATTTTCGGAGAGCCAAAGGGTGCGTTTTGTTTTTCCCTTGTATCGTACCTCTGGTAATTGAATCCAGGCATTCAATACTTCGAGATTTGCAAAGGTTATCAGCGGAGAGTTAAAGGTGAAATCGACCTGCCCGTCAAGCCAGGTTTTGGGTTCACGTAACGACTGCGGATAAGGATGGTGAGCCATGGCCCACTGGAAATCGCCCTCGGCATTGGAGTATTGTATAAGAATTTCCATCAGGTCTTTGGAAGGGTAAAACCTCGGGTGCAATGTCCAGGCCCAGTAATGGGTAAGGGTAATAAATACTTCGCTGTGCGGGTTATATTTTCGGGCAATGGCATAACACATGCGCATCGATTTTAAGTAGGCATCCATAAAAATAAGGGCCGTTTTTTCGCCCATATTTGTCCATACCCAACCAGCATCGACTTCGTTGTGCATGATCCAGTGGTTACAGCGTCCGTATTTTTTATCTGCACGACTGTAACGGCTTGCCAAAAAATCGAGTGCTGCGGCATAACAATCTACGCTGGCAGGATTAGTCATGTTAGGCATACTGTAAATGCCAGACGGATCCATATCGGGATGCTGCAATAACCGGCCAATCTCGGGATCGGGACATCCCTCAGCCTTATCAACCAACAAAATGGCGGCAGTAATGATTCCCTTCCGGGCTGTAACCCGAAATGTTGAATCGAACATGGCCACCTGTTTTTCGCCGAAATAATACGATTTTCCATTGTAAACATGCTCTATACGATCAGGGGCTGGTTGGGTGTACATGAATTTTGAAAACCAAATATTGACGGTTGCACTGGTGGCATTCAGTTCATCCAAATCTTCCAGATGCCCACGGTTCACGCTGAAACCCCCGATGCCTTTACGGCCCTTGAGAACTTCTTTGACGTAGTCGTATTTCGCTTCAATCTCATCCGGGTAGTGTGCATGGGAAAGTAACTGGAACCCAGTTTCGGTTCTTTTTGCCAACACCCACTTAGATAATAACCGGTCGTAATTGAACCCATTCCGTAAAACAAACCGTTCAAATTCCTGCTTAAACTCTTTTGATTTCAAAAAAATAGCTGTTTCGAAAGTAGTATCTTCGGTTACATCCTGATAAGGAGCCACTTCGCACAAATAAACCTGTCTAGAAGCGACCGTCCGGCCTTCCACCAATATTTTGGATTCGTTCACTTCTACATTGGTAATTTGGGAAGTGTAATTTGTTTCAAGATACGATTTTAAACGGGCTTCCATTTCAGCTTCTTTTTGCTTCTTTGCTTCACGAGTGGCTGCAATTTCCTTTTCGCGACTGGTCATCGGGCGTAGCATCAGATTCCTGATTTGGATATTTACATCCGGGCGGTTGCCAAAATCGAGGCGAAGCCAGTCCCCGGTTTTCCCCCACTCCTTCATCTCCTGGCTCAGGTCGATGGCATAACTCACCCACCCTTCGGAAAGCCCAATACGGCGAACAAGGTTGGAATTTTCCTCGCTAATTGAAGGCCCAAAGTAAACCTGCAAATGATCCAAGCCTTTGGGACAGAAATACTCGAACGACAAGACTTTATCATCGTTTCCAATGTTTTGTGTCAATGGTTTTGTATAGATCCAGGGATCCTGCCCTGTTGTTTCAAGGTCCCAGGCACCGTTGGATTGGAGTTCAGCTTTTAAGTGGTTCGTATTGGAAACATCCAAATCCAAACGGGAATTTTCGAGTTGCGCATGACTCAATATTGGTGCAAGAACTAAAAGCCCTATTGCCATGAGCGTATGAAATTGAGTAATCAATTGTAATTTTTTCATTTAATGCTATTTCTTTTTTTATTTCAACACATCTACCGGTCTTATATAGGGAGAATTATTCCATTGTTCCTGGGTTGCGGCCTTATCAAAATCAGCCTTTTGCCAAAACTGATCATTGTATCTGCCCATCCACTCCTGAGTCTGCGCCCACAGCTTCTCCTTTACCGAAGCCATTGTGGAATCTGTAAAGAGATTATTTAACTGATACGGATCATTCTTTCGGTCGAACAACACATTGTGCAGAGAACCTTCTGTTGCGTCCTTCTTTGTGGTGAACGTATAATCCCGGGTAATCACCCCCCGGTAACTATTCGCTTCATATAGCCAGACAGGTATTGATTCAACCGCATTCTCTTCGTGGGTTAAGATCGCCTTGCCCAAATTTTTGCCGTGACATTCCTGAGGCACCTCCAGTTTCAATAATCCCAGCATGGTGGGCATGATATCCAACGCGCTAAAGAGTAAGCCCGTTTTTGTCCCTGGTCCAATTTGCCCCGGCCAACGCATCATGAACGGCACTCGTGAGGAATAGTCATGGGCATATTGTTTGGGAAGAATGGCATCATCGAACTCAAGCATATCACCATGATCTGAGGTGAAAACCACAATGGTATTTTCGTCCAGGTTCAATTGGTTGAGTTTGTCCATTAATTGGCCAAAAGCAATGTCAACTCCGCTGGTCATGGCCATGTGCCCGTGGTACATCCGGCGGCGGTCGGGTATATTTTCAACCCCTGGTCGCATTTGAATACTGTCGCGGTTGTACATCGCCATCAATTCTTCTGGTGCGTCATACCGGTAATGCATTAAACCATCTTCGCCCTTGAACTTGCCCCAGTCGTGCGGCGGGTGCCACGAGACAAACAGGGCAAAAGGGTTTTCCGCATCTTTCCGACTGTCCAGATACGCCAGTGCCTGATCGGTTTGCCCGTAAACTTCCCACTTATCGAAAAATGATTTTTGCCCCTCTTCATTCCAGTAAAAGCATTTTCCGGCACGAAAATCGACATGGCAATTGTTGCTCAGAAATAGTTCGTCAAAACCGTAACGCATTTCACCTGGGGGAATTGGCCGGTCGCGGTCGCCACCCTGCAGGTGCCATTTACCAACATAAGCGGTGCTGTAACCCGCATCTCGTAATACTTCGGCAAATTTCTTTCCATGCCCCGGCACCAGAGGCTTGTCGTTCACATACGCGCCATTGTACAACGATTGCTGGCCGCTCATCAGCATGCCTCGATAGGGGGTACAAACCGGCGAATTTGAAAAACAATGGGTGAACCGTACACCCTCTTTGGCAAATTCATCCAGATTCGGGGTTTTAATTTGATTGTTACCATAACAGCCCAGCATATCAAAAGCTTGCTGGTCAGAAAAGATAAATACCAAGTTGGGGGATTCGGTTTTTTTTTCTGAGCAGGAAAATAACGTCATTCCTGATATTGCAAGCACTAAATGGTTAAGCTTCATTTTAAACCAGTTAACTATTTTAGAATCGTAAATTTAACACAGTGACAGGCAAATGACTTTCATTAATATCCCGAAAACTTATAAATATGTTCCAAATTAAGCTTCCAAAACAAAGGCTTCCATTCCCGAAACTACAAACACTGTTCGGTTCATATTGTCTACCCAATAAACTGTTGGGATGACACCATCGCCAGTTAACTCGTAAACTTTAAAGTCGACCAAGCGGTTACTGCCACAATCGAGGGTTACTTTTCTGCTGAACCTGATTATTTGATTTTGATAAATGGCATCAAATTCGTCGAGCATCGCAAACTGAAGTTCCGGCAATGATTCTTTGGCCATATTCTGAACAACCGCCGGCAAACCCCATTTCCAGCTTAAAGGCATGTTCCCGTAGTTTTTTTTGATGGTTGTACCAGAAGTTATCAGACTTACAATTCCATTTTTAGCTTTTCCTTCGTTTCTGAATCCAGTCCCGGCATAAGCCGGACCATCTTCGCCCAGAGCAATCCGCGAAGAAACCGTCCACTTTTCAGGCGAAAGGGTTGAATCATTTTGACATTGTACTCCACCGGAAACGATGTACTTAAATTCTGGGTTTCTTTTTTTGATGCCGTTATTTGCCAACCGCCAATTCGAGAATTCAAACTGCCGGTTTTTCCCTTTTATTCCTGATATTAAAGCAAACTCACCTGAAAAAACAGCATTATCGCCATAGAGATTATAGAGCTTATAGTTTGCTTCAAACGAGATGGTCGAAAACTGATCGGCAAAAGGGTATTTGTACCCGGACAAAATTTTCTCCAGTTTCAGTAATGAAAATTCATTTGCGGGATTAACTCCTGCATTCAGCAAGGTAGAAAAACCTGAAGACCAGCCTATCAGGGGAAGCTGCGTTATACCGGCAATTACCCCTACGCTTTTTAGAAAATTCCTTCTGTTATGTAATTTTTCCATGGTGATTTCAGGTTTAGTTTCTATCGAAATGCGTTCCGGGTAACATTTTCTTTTCCCATTCTTCAGCCAGCAAATGGTCCAATTCTGCCATTTTTCCGGCGTAAGCCGGATCTGGTGATAAATCGGTTAATTCCCATGGATCAATTTTAATGTTGAACAGCAATTTAACAGACAGGGTCTTGTATCGGCTGCTTCCAGCGCATGGCTGAAATTTTTCAGGCTGGTCATCTTCAATACGCACAAAGGGTTGATCCGGGTTCCCTGAAAACTCATAGATTTTCACATATTTGAAATCACCTTTTCTGACGACCCGGCCTGTGTGCTGAAATTCGGCAAAGGCAACATCCATTTTATCGTTCGTTTCTCCCGTTTCGATTAGGCCTTTAAGGCTGCGGCCCATACAGTTTGGAGGGGCAGGAATACCGGCATAATCGCACACCGTCGCCGCAAGGTCAATTCCTGATACAATATGCTTTTGATCAATGACATTGGGCTTAACCTGTCCGGGCATGTATGCAATTAAGGGAACTTTCACCGACTGTTCAAAAGGATGCCACTTTTGGACTCTTTTGTGGCGGGCAGATCCTTCACCATGATCGGAGGTAAACAGGACGAGTGTTTCATCGGTGCGCGAATCGACAGCATCGAGCAAACGCCCAAGGTCAGCATCCAGCTTTTCGATCATTCGGCAATAATCATACAAGTAGTTTTGCCACTCTGATTTAGAAAATTCCACCTGCTGTTTGGGTGATGGATCTTTAAATTGAAAATCAAAGTTGGGAGGCAAAGGAGGTAGCGAATTTCCAAGGTTGAAAAGATCAGTTTTGGGTACCAGTCTGTTCCCATGAAGCAGCGGCGTCCAGTAACAAATATCATGCGGGTTCATTAGACCTGCCACTGCAAGAAAAGGTTTATCTTCGTTGTACTTCATAATGTAGCCTTTCAATGCACCGGCGACCTGATAATCATTAAAATCGCCTGTTCCGCTAACTCCGACAGGGATTGTTTCAAATCCCGGAATTTTCCGCTCTCCCTCGATATCGGGGTAATTCCATTGTCCCCCGGCATGCCATTTACCGCAATAAACCCGGTTGTAATCAGCCTTGTCTCCAAACCACTCACCCATGTTGGGAATGTTCTTATCGATCCCGACATTGTTGAAAGTTACCCCGGTTTCAGTACTGTACCGTCCGGTAAAAAGACTGGAACGGGCAGGACAGCATACCGGGTTTGTGCTGTGCGATTCCAGGAAAGAGTACCCATTGGCAACCATCCTGTCGAAATTGGGCGTTTTCAGCCAATGACACAAATTAGCTTCATGTTTAAAATAGTCTTTGTAGGCCGCAATGGTGTCAATCCCCTGCTGATCCGAAACGACAATGAGAATATTGGGTTTTCGGGTTTTCATTGTTAAAATTTTTTAATTCTTATGTTTCGGAACTCAATCTTCATGGGAGGCCCAACATGTACCTGTACACCCAACAAGCCGTCATTTTTTCTGTTTTCAACATCGTTGTCTACCACCACGCTCATAACGTGCCTGTTTATAAAGTGAACCAGGGTATTTCCGCGTACAATCAGGTGGCACTCGTTCCAGTCCTGTTTTTTGATAAAACCAAACAATTCATCCTTATCGCCCACCGAACCAATTTCTACCGGTTTTCCATTAGCGTCAACCTGCGTAAACTGGCCGCGCAATGCCAGGAAAGTGCGCCCCCGCTCTTCATAATTCTGACCGCTCCACTGGCCTTTTCCATCAATGTCGCATTGGTAGCCCTTCAAGGCAAAAGGGGTTTCGGGCACTTCAAAACTCCGGTAATTTATTCCTGAATTTCCCTGCTCCGAAACTTTGTATTCGAGTTTTAATTCGAAATCGCCGGTTGTTCCTCCTCTCCAAATTAAAAAGGAGTTTCGTTTCAAAATGGTTTCGGGGGTAACTTCGCCCATAATCGCTCCGTTTTCAACCCGCCAGTACACCGGATCGCCTTCCCATCCAGTCAGCGAACTTCCATCAAAAATCGACACAAATCCACTCTCATCACCTGCTATCAGAGCCGGAAACTTTGGTTGCGAAAAAATTGAGGAAACGGATAAAGCAAAAAAAAGTGTTGCTATGGTCTTTGTTCTGTAATTCAACGGTCTCATGATATCGTCTTTTATTGATTCATTAATCTTTCATTTTCAGTCCATATGCTTTTATGGCATTTTCAGTATAAAACTTTCTGGCAGAAATTCCCTTCTTCTTTTCGAGATATTGATCATAAATCCCAACCAGATCGCCGTAGGTGCCATACATCTCAGAAAGTGTCCAGTTACTTCCGAAAAGAATTCGGTCAGGCCCAAACGCATGAACAACCTGGTCGATAAACGGTCGGTAATAATTTGCATCAATGGGCGCCGGAGATTGCCCCGAAAGGCCGAAAAGCGCAGAGACCTTGCAATACACGTTCGGCAGGGCTGCTAACCTTTCGAGCCTTCCATTCCAGTCGGCAGGTTCAATTTTTTCATTTTGAATTTTCCCTCCGGCCATGTGATCAATAATGATATTCATTTCAGGATATTTTAGTGCAATGTTTTCAATAGCTTCAATCGGCCCTTCGTTTGGCCCGAGTTCAAGTACTAATTTCCGTTTCGCCAATTCGCCTAACTTGTTAATTACTGACTGGTCAGAAAGGTCAATTTTCGTAGTTGGCCGGATTCGGATCCCCTTGAATTTTTTATTTTTGGAAAGAATATCCAAATCTGAAATGTAATACGGATCACGCGGATCGAGGTTTGCGACAAAGGCCAGCAGATTGGTTGATTCGTTAACCACATTCATTGCCCAAAAGTTGTCTTTCCGCCGTTTACTTGCCTCAACAACAATGGCATAATTCACTCCTGCCGGTTCTGCAGCAGTTAAAAATTCTGCTACAAAATGGGGATAATATATCTTTTCATGCTTTACCGGATCGAGAAACGTGCTGCTCCCTTCGCGATTGGTATCATACAAATGGATATGGGTGTCAATACGAAAAGGTATTTTCTCCAATCTGGATTGTGCATGAAGATTAAAACTTACAAACACCAACCAAATTATAAATACAGTGTAGCCAGATAATGCCCTTTTCATTGCTTTTCCTTTTATTAAATCCAAATTTTCAATCACATTAACTTTACTTTGATTTGATATTTTCCGGAGGAAAGCATTAACCTTTCCGCTGTCCCTTGAAGATCATTTCCCAAATCAGTTTCCAGATTCAACTCTTTTGAATTGCGCACGATGACCTGAAGTTCTCCGGGTATCCGTAACGTAGCTTTTGCCCCAGGAGGAATCTCAACGGTCCAGATCAAGTTTCCCGTCTCTCTTTTCCATGAACTTTCGATTGTTCCCATCGGTGATTGGAACCCGCATTTCACCCAGTTCAACCCATCAATTAGTTGCGGCTCGAGATGAAAAAACCGAAATCCGGGATTGTCTATGTCCGGAGTTATCCCGGCCAAGCCTTCGAAGAACCACGAGACGAAACCACCCTGAAACGGATGACTCATGGAACGGGAATATTCCATTTTCTCGTCCTTTTCCGCTGGCCATACTTCCCAGAACGTAGTTGCGCCGCGTTTAGCAAGGTATTTTAGACTGGGTGCCGATTCAGCCTGAAGTGCTTTCCATGCCGTTTCCTGATAACCAAATTTGCAAAGCGTTGGCCAAAGCGAAGGCATTCCAAAAACTCCGGTCATAAAGTGGTATCCGGCTTCTTTTACCTGTTTGGCTAGCGTTTCAGCCACTCTCTGGTGAAGTTCAGGAGCTAGAATATTCCAGTCTATGGCAATTGCATTGATCGTCTGATCAGGAACCAATTCAGGCTTTTCGCTGTAAAATGCCCTTGTAAATGCCATTCTTATTTCGTTTGCCAAGCCATTGAAGTAGTCAAAATCAGTTGTATTGCCGAGCAGTTTTGCAGCATCAGCAGTTATTCGCACCGACCGGTAATAACATGCTGTTGAAAGCATCGGAGAAACATCGCCAAAAAGCTCACGATCCGTTCTCCCTTCCTTATCACCTAAAATTGGTTTGCACCAGTCTCCCATGCCTGAATAAACGATGTTATTGGTTGAGAGTTTTTGTAAATGCCCGACCCACTGACGAATGGAAGCGTAATGTTCCTGCAATGAACGTAAATCACCGGTTCGAACGTAAATATCCCAGGGGATAAATGCCAAAGCTGATCCCCAATCGGCAGAACCTTCACCAATGAATCGTTTGCCCGGTGCGACCATGGTTGGAATTCCAACTTCTTTAATTTGCTTGGTCCGTTCGCCGACCGCTTTTCCAAAACAAAGCATCGAACCTGTAACCTGTGCTGTTGTAACAATATCATCGGTATATTTTCGCCACATCGACGCTGCATCGAAACGGTACATGGTATAGGGTACAATAATGAGTGCATCACCTGTCCATCCGCAACGTTCGCGCACAGGGCAATCGGTAGGCACTCCCTGCACATTCCCAATTTGTGTCCAATGAGCCCAATCAAAAGCCCGGTTAAGTGTTTCGTCGGAACATGAAAACTCACCTGTAACTTCCATATCGGTATGGACTACAATTCCTTCCAGGAAATCTTTTGTTGGAGTTCCATTCCGGAGGGTTCCTCCAGATACTGAGACTTCGGCAAACTGAAAACCATGATAAGTAAAACGCGGTTCCCAAATTTCTTCGCCCCCACCTTTACACGTATAAACATCTGTTTGTATAACCTTCGTAGCACTTAACCCGCTTGAAGCGAAACCCAAAGCACCATCAGGAAGCCTGTTTTCAGCAAAACGAATAGTAATCTCGGTTCCCGGACTTGCATTCACGCGAAGTTTTGCCCAACCAACGAGGTTCTGTCCAAAATCGAAAATCCAGGTTCCGGGACTTAATTCATCAACTGTTTGGGTTGGAACATTTCCGAATCGGCGGCACGGGGGCAATTGTTGTGCAATCAACTCTCCTCCCGGCGAAGGCAAAATAATTACCGGGTACCAGTTTTCGGAAATTGATTGATTTGTTGCCCAATTGGCATTGTACAGCCGCGCATCATACTTTTCGCCGGCATAAACATTCGATTCCGTAATCGGCCCTGATTTACACTGCCAGTTTTCATCCGTTATCACCACTGATTTGCTTCCATCATTATAGGTAATTTCGAGCTGGGCCATTATCCTGGGCTCTCCATAACTAGCACCATTTGGCCCCCAAACACGATCCTGATTGAAAAAGCCATCCCCAACCCAAAATGCGAGGACATTGGACCCTTGAACAAGTTGATCTGCGATATCGTGAACCACGTAAAAATTACGGGTGTTATAATCTGTTTGTGCAGGCTGCAGCACCTCATCTCCCATTTTCAGTCCATTAATCCAGCTTTCGTGATAACCTAATCCGCAGGAATAAAGCCGGGCTTTTAAAACTGGTTTGGAGATCTCGAATGATCTTCGGAATTGCGGTGCAGAACGTTTGCGCTGTTCGGCATTCATGCCAATCCATTTGCCTTCCCAATCGTCGTGTTTTTTCAAGCCGGTTTCGAAGCAGGCAATTTCACCCCATTTCCCAAATTCCGATTTTGAGAAAACCGGACGAACCCGCCACCATACTTCAGTCCGAGATGGAAACCCAGAAGCGTCAAACAGCACCCATGGCCCGTTTTCGATAGGCAGAACTCCTGATTTCCAGAGATCTCCTTCGCCTTTTTGAGCTAACAATTGACTGGAACCTGCAATTACTTCATACCCAACAACTGTCTTGCCGGATACTTCGCCAATGGGCTTCCATGAAAGTCGCGGAGATGGTTCGTCGGTAACAATCCAACCTGATTGGCCTTCAACCTTCATTAACCTATCTCTTGGTTTTTCAGCATGAAGCCTCACAGATAGGGTCAATGTCAACATCCCTAAAAGCATCATACTCCTTAGATGACTTTTAAAAACTGCCACTTTAAGCACATTGTTATGAATCATTGCTTTCTCGTGTAATTATGGTTTTAACCATACGGGAAACCCAGCATAGGTTACCGCCAGATGCTCAAGCAATTCGGTTTTAAGCTTTTCCCTGATTTCTCCGTATTTGTCACTGTCGTACATATTATTCCATTCATGTGGGTCGTTTTCCAGATCGTATAATTCACCTTTCATTGGTTTGCTTGATGACTTTGCTTGTACCAACGACTGATCCGAAAAAAGAATCAGTTTCCATTTTTTAGTTCGCCACATGTAGGCCGGGGCACCCGAATCGTGGTACTCGCAAAATGAACCTTTCCGCTTTTGATCGCTCAATAAATCCAGTCCCGGTGTTTCAAATTGATGTTTCGTACCGGCCACTTTTGCCAGGGTTGGATACAAATCAACCAGTTCTGCCATACGGTTATCGATCGTGCCACGCAAAACTTCAGGAACAATCGACCCTGAAAGGATAATTGGAACACGGACACTGCTGTCGTAAAGGCAATATTTGGTAAAGCGGTAATGGCGTTCGCCAAGCATTTCTCCATGATCGGAGGTAAAAACAATCAATGCATTTTTTAGCCGACCCGCGGTTTCGAGTTTGGCCAATGCCTGACCGAAATAATCATCAAGCCAAGAACAATTGGCATAATAATACAACGTTGTCCTGCGACGTTCGAGCGGTGTCATTTTGGTCCAGGCAGCACGCCATTCCACATATCGGTCGGTTTGAAATTTATTCGTTTTATTGCCGTATGCCAGATGCGTATCTTTCTCTTCAAGCCAAGGTGGCTGTTCTGTATCCGGGATGTCGTTGATGTTGTACATCTCGACAAAACGTTTAGGGACATTCAATCCCGCATGGGGTTTTAGAAACGACAGATAAAGGAACAACGGTCGCGATGGATCCATTCCCTGATCTATAAATTCCAGGCATTTTTCGGCGACCCAACCATCGCGGTGATCCCGGTCGGCAACATCCGACGTTTTACCCAAAAATCCTTCAACGCTTTCTTCCCCGGGGCCATAACTGCCAACCTCTTTGCGGTAAGCTGCCAGCCCCTCGGGGTTTTCATCATCCTGATAATGAATTGCTCCAATTTCAACCCCAACTTCTTTGGCTCCAACCACCCTTGTTTCAAAGCCGCGCGTGCCAATCGGCTGATCAGTTCTGCCCCAATGGGTTTTACCAAATCCGGCCGTTTGGTAGCCTGCCTTCCGAAGCCTTTCCGGCAGCGGATCGCAAGGCAAACCGGCATCATTAAAAGTGCGCGAGCCATTCGAGCGGATACCCAGTTGCGAAGGATACAGGCCAAACATCATCGAGTTACGGCTTGGTGTGCACATCGGCGCCTGACAGGTTGCCTGATTAAACAGAACTCCTTGTCTTGCCAACCGATCCAGATTCGGAGTTTTGATGTGCGGATTGTTGATCCCAATGGCATCCCAGCGCTGCTGGTCGGTCATCAGGAATATGATATTGGGTTTTTCAGAATCTACTACCGTTTTTTTTGCAACGACTCCTTTTTTATCAGGAATAATCCAGGCAGAACCAGCACCGATAATCGAAAAGACCATGCAACTTCCGACCCCTGCATTTATCGCTTTTTGTATGAAATTTCTACGGTTGATCATTCTTTCGGTTTTTCAACTTTAGTCCCGTTCATTTTAACATGTGCATCAAAAAACAGCTGATCCTGATTCACAACAGGCCTTGGTAAACCGGGAGGAGGAAGGGTCGCATTCCATTCCATCAATTTTCCTTCGAGATCCACTGCGATTTTAGGATATTGAGTGATCAGGTTTTTGGTTTCACCTTCGGGGGTAGTGGTATCGAACAGGTATTTCTCGTCTTTCCCCAATAAAATAAGTTTGTACTTGCCCGACAAAACAGAAGCCTGTGAGCGCCAGCGCCAATATAAAATATCGTGAGGAACTCCTGTTTTTTCACCCTTAACAAACGGGAGGATGTTTACGCCATCGAGATTTCTATCGTTGGGCAATCCAGCAATGGCAACTGCTGTTGCCGCTACATCGAGGCTTGAGACTGCCGGATCGTAAACTTTACCGGCGGGCAGCTTTCCGGGCCATGCCGCGACGAAAGGTGTACGCACACCACCATCGGTAAGCATTCCTTTTTCACCTACAAGTGGAAGGTTGACCGAGCCATCCCATGCGCCTTTCTTCAGGGGGGCTCCATTGTCGCCAATAAAGAAGATGAGTGTAGTTTCTTCCAATCCTTCTTTGCGCAACAATTCGCGAATATTCCCAATGCCTTCGTCCATGGCAGCAATCATCGCAAGTGCCTGACGGCGTTCTAATGGTAAATGGGCGGGTGTTTTCGAAAACCAGGGTTCGGGTGATTCGAGCGGTACATGCGGAGTAAAATAGGCCAGGTACAGAAAAAACGGATCTTTTGTATGCCGTTTGATAAACTGCATGGCAGCATCCGACTGCCATACACAACGAAACCTGGAGTCTTTAATGGTATTATTTCCGTCAGACAGTTTGTTGCCCTGCAAATCGTGCGAAGCATTGATCGTGTTCATTGAACCGTTATAATATTCACCAAACCCATGATCTTTGGGTTCTGAACTATACTCTGGCTGTTTTTCAGCAAGGTCATTGCCACGTCGCTTGTTTTTCTCCCGATTCTCCAAATGCCATTTCCCAACCTGGCACGAAATATATCCGGCATCTTTTAGGCGTTCGGCAAGGGTCAACTCTTCAAGCGGCAATGCACGGGAGCCATTGGCTTCCATATCAAACCGCTGCTGATAGCGGCCTGTCATCAGTCCAGCGCGTGACGGCACACATTGCGGTGCACTCACATATCCGTGTGAAAACCGGACCCCATCGGCGGCCAGTTTATCGAGGTTCGGCGTACGAATGTCGCTGTTTACTCCCTGCGCGCCAAGGTCGGCCCAACCATGATCGTCGCTGTAAATCACGATGATATTGGGTTTGCTTTTCGGCGCCGCATCCACAATTACGGAAAAAACCGAAAGGGCTACTGCTGAAAAAATGGTATACCTCAAAAAATTAGTGGAACAGTTCATCTTTCAACAAATTTATTTTAATATTTTCACCCCTTTGGGTGCGTCAACCTTCGACTTAATCTTGCCATCGGGCATTTTGTCGTGTCTTATTTTCACTACGCCAAACGGTGTTGGGAACGAACCTTCCACCCACTGCAAATCACCAAGATGCGGATCTATCTTAAGAACCTTGCATCCCGGTTCGACCACTTGCACTCCTAGAACATATTGACTTAACCACGAAGTTGGCCCGGATGCCCAGCCATGGCAGAAACTATGGCGCAGTCCAACGTAGCAATAATCGCCATATGCACGATGAATATCTGTTTTCCCTTCAACCGGCATTTCATCAATCCGGCCTGCATTGTCCATCCAAGTAATATCAAAGTCTTCCCAAAACGTGGTCGCGCCCATATCGAGCATACCGCCCCAATATTCACGTATATTGTCGATTGCCCCTTGGAAATCTCCGGCTTTTGCTCTGGCCTCCAGCATGTAATAGCCATAAAAGGTTGACATTTTATGAACCCCATCTTTGGCCAATATTTCCGTATTCGCTTCTTCAGGAGTAACCAAACCCGATAAAGCCATGAGCGCAGCGGCTTGTTTGGATTCGCTGAATCCCGGAATGTGCTTTTTAAGCTTTGAAACAGTAGCTTGGCAAAGCTCTGTCATTTCGTGATTACCAAGCGTTTTACTCATTTCAGCTCCTGCCTGAAAAGTCATAACCATCAACGATTGTAATCCCGCATGAATGGCCGGTATGTTATCGCTCGAAGGCCAATCCAGAAACCGTCCGCCTTCCAGAATTTCTTTTCCTGAATCATCAATTTTGGTCGATAACAGTTTGAGCAAATCAAACAGATACTCTTTCTGTTCTTTCAGATATTCCAGATCACCTTGGTATTTATACCAATCGTTGTGGATGATGATCCACCACATGGAATAGGAACTCAGACCATTCATCCAGCCAGGAAGTGGGGTTAGTTTGCGAATCAAATCCAGACTTTTGGGAACTACTTCATTGTAACCGAAAACAGTATTAACTGCCATCACCTCAGGGTGCAGATCGCCCACCCAAACCAACCTGTCGCGCTTGATGCCGTCCCACAAATAATCCTGCATATTGAGATGAACCGTATAAGCACCAGTCATCCAAATCTCATTTAGGCGCTCGTCGTCGGATTTAAACGAACCCAAATAAGGAATATCGCGGTAACCAAAAATGGCACTGACCTCCTTTATTTCCAGCTTTACCTCCGGATCAACCAATTGAATACTTGCAAACCGGAAACCCGAATTACCTACTTCAAGCCGCCCGAGCCAAGGCAGCTGAACTGTAAAATCACGCAGGGAATGCTCATTGGTGGCTCCGTTTTCGCCAACATCGCTCAGCGTCTCGCTCACAGATTCGCCAAAACGGATGCGAACCTTGCCCATTTTTTTGTCGTTATTGATTGATGTAACAATTTCCAGTCCGCCCTGTAGTTCCTTGCCAAAATCGAGGATGACCATCGGGAATTCAGTAGCAGTGCTTTTCAAAATAAAGCCCTTGTCTTTATTCAACACAGCCTGACCGGTTCCGGGTTTCAACAAAACTTCCGGATTGATGACAGACTTTCCGGAGTTATCCGATATCCATACAATCCTGGCAGGAGTAATAAAAGTGCGGGTTATATTTGTTGAACGGGGAGTCGTTGGCCTGTTACCGCCGACCGCAGCAGTTTGTGCAAAAGCCGCAGCCACATTTAACCCGATCGCAAGCAATACGACTCCTGCTGTTTTGAATAAATTATTCATTTATATGATTTTAAATTATTTTGTATTTCTATTATTCCAGGATTCATACCTTAAAGTGTTACTTTCCAAAAGCAAACCAATCGACATTAAATGACTCATCTTCTTCACCTGAAAACGCAAGATGCAAGGCACGTACGCCCTTCATTTCCTTAACTTTGCAAGTCAGGGTAGTCCAGGTTTTGCCGTCGCCTCCGCCCGGAACATCCAGTGTCCCATATGGGGTGCCCCACGAATTATCGAGCTTGAATTGAATTTTTCCGGGCTTCGCACCTGTTGCAACCCGTACACTAACCGATGTGGCGCCATCGCCAAAATCGAGGTATTTATAAACGGCCTGGTCTATGTTCTCAATCTGCCCCAACTGATCGTTATTCGTAGGGTTTAAAGGATTAGCCTTGTCCCAACTGAACGATTCGATGCGTACACGACCGGAAAGCAAGCAGGCACGTTCGGCTTCGATTTTCGAAAATGCATCAAGCGGTTTTCCTGCTCCCTGCGAGGTCATTTCCACTTCGCTGATGCTTCCGTCATCGTTGAAAAAAATTGGTTCAATGCAGGCTTTTCGCGCATTCACCACACCATTGGTGGTACGGTGGTAAAACACATACCACTGCCCTTCAAATTCGACAATCGATCCGTGATTATTCCAGCTATTGGGATCGCAGCCATCGTTATCAACAATTACGCCTCCATATTTGAATGGGCCAAGGGGCGATTTTGAAGTTGCATAACCGATACAGGTTGGCATGCCTTTCCGGCTCATATCGGCATACACAAAATAGTAGATCCCGTTCCGTTTGACCATGAAGCCACCTTCGTGGAAAAAATGCTCCTTCTCTGTGACAATGCCGTCAATAATCGACAGGGTGTCGATTTCTATCATGTTAGGCTTTAGCTTGGCAATCTTCGCTTGAAATTGTCCCCAAATATGATAGGCCTGTCCATCATCATCGACAAATACTGCAGGGTCAATCTGGTTCAAATTTTTCAGATACAATTCTGTTGCATTTGAAAACGGTCCTTTTGGCGAAGCACTTTTAGCGACGCCTTCGGTACCGCCAGGCTGGGAAAAATACATGTAATAGGTGCCATTCTTGTACATCACATCAGGAGCATACAAAAGTAAATCGTTGAATGGAACCTGATCGTATGGACCTTTTGAGGCAAACACATTGGGAGTGTATTCCCAATTGATCAGGTCGGAAGTGGATAAGACCCAGTGATCGTAAGAGCAATAATAATCCAGGCTTTCGTCGCGCGAACCATAAACGTACAATTTCCCATCTTTCCATACCCGAGCGGTTGGGTCGGCAATGTTGAGCCCCGGAGGGCAAATCGGATTCTGGGCCATTGTTAAATCGGAAAAAGCGATTAGCATAAGCAATGTGTAAATACCTGAATATTTGAATGTCGTCATCTTTTGTTCTTGTTTTATTTGAGGGTTTATTTTTAGATTTCAATCCATCAATTCCTCCTTCTTAACTGGTTTTCCTTCCAATTGCAAAACTCCAGCTTTTTGACCCAAATACTTATTATTGAATGGTTACTGGTCCAATTAATCCGGATGATTGCAATGGTGTATCTTTCTTCCATGGATTGACAATTGTCCACGTAGTTCGTTCACTCTCGGGTAAATTCAGGTCGCCAATTAGTCGGTTCATCCAGTTATTAACTACTTCAACTTCCAGAGTATTTGTGCCTTCTTTTAGTCCTGCCGTAATATCCAGACGATAGGGAGGTGTCCAAACTCCGCCCATGTATTGATCGTTTATTTTCACTTTAGCCATTACCATCACATTCCCCAGATCAATAGTGATAGGCTGATCCGGTTTTTCAGCCATTGTAAACGTGGTTTTATAATGCGCTGTTCCCGAAAAATAACGCAAAGCATTATCCGCTGAGACCTTCCAATCCTGTAAGGAATTCATATGCATGGGTTGTGGCGCATTCAACCCATGAAAAGCAAGCTCCCATGGTCCATTTAGTTTTAACAAAATAGTTTTATCCGGAAAATTTGGGGCGGAATTCATCTTCGGTTTGCCCGTGCTTCTGAAAACAATGAATGCACTCTCCAGAGGCTGCATGATCAATGGAACTGTTGTTGCTGAATTAACAGAACTAAATTCGGTTAATATGCGTGTTTCGCCAGTTACAGGGCTCCAATACTCCGGAATTAATCCTGAAACACGGAACGAAGGATTGAATTTCAATACTTCTTCACTCTGGTTTGAAATAAAATAAACTTCCCCTTCAGGCAAAGTCCGATGGATAAACAATACATTGGTATTCGGGTCATCAACGATACTTAAATCGGGAGCAACACCCATTTCATCCAAAATTTTCTGAATGTCTTGTCCGGAAGCATAAACTTTTCCTTTCCCTACTTGATGATAAGCCAGGGAGCCATTGCCCCACAAACTGGCAGCAAGCTCCTTAACTTCCTGATCGGCTTTCGGATAATCTGACATACTGGGAGATCTTTGTGGAGCAGGTCCCAGAATGACCAGGCCATTCGTTACCATTTCCTTTATTTTACGCAGCAGTTGTGGCCGCATGGTTTCCAATGGAGGCAATACCAATAGTTTATAATTCATTCCATCGGGCAACATTAACCTACCATCTTCAATTGAAGCGCGATTGAGCAACACTTCAGCATTGATGTAATCAAACGAATAACCCTTTGGTAAGGCAGGATTTGTTTCGCCTGTCATTTTTGGGGTATCTTCGCCAATAAAATAGGCAACATCGGCCACATATAAACCTTGTTGCAACATAAAGCTACATCGTTTTATGTACGCTCCAAAAACATCCATGTGGCTAAACCAGGTGTTTTTTCTATTAAACTCGTTCCCAAAAGGGGCATTGATTCCCGGCATTTTTGTTTCCTCCGGTTGCTGTATATATAAATGAAGAAGCGTTGCATTTATTCCTTCCGTGTAAAAGCGATCCAGACGTTGTTTCATAAGGTAGGGATAGCGCTGAAACGCCTTGCCGCCAGCAGTGAGCGATTCGGCCCATACCTTGCGTTTGCCATAGGTATGAGCGCAGGACGAAGCTGCACGGTTTTCGATATCGCCCAAAGAACCTTCGCTCCAGAATTCGCCTGCAATTTCATCCGACTGTCCGCCATACTGGAGAAATTCGCCAGGGAAACCCCAGTGTCCATAGTTTTCGAGCCAGGTAGTTAATCCGTTTTTATTACTGATTTCACGCAGCCCGGCCACATAATCGTAGGCCACTTTATCGGCAATCAATCTCCGTAAATCCCACAAAAAACGGTCAGAAAGATCAGGATTTCCAACAACCACGCCCTTTAAAACCGGAAGGTATGGCACCGGATCGTATCCATAAGCCTTCTTGAAATAGTCAATCATATCATCCGTCCAGTTTTGCCCCCCTGTTTCGTAACTGTCTTCAACAACCACGCGGAACGTTTTTCTGTCGGCCTCCGGAATACGGCGAAGGATTTCACCAATAAACGCATCGAAATGTGCAGCAATATGCGTTTTGCTCATTTTGTCAATTTCAAGTCCGGTACCTTCAGGTGAAGCCGGACCATTGGTAACCCCTGTGGTTAACATCGACATGCGCGAAATTACCCAATCACCTTCAGGGGCATTCCAGGTTAAGATACCATTTTCAACGAACCCGGTTACATCGATTACTTTTTGAGGAGCAACACACAAAGCTTCACTTACGTCAGCCTGCTTGTCCCACAAATAATCATTAAACATGGGAAGCGGGCGTTGGAACATCTTCGCCAGCGATTTTTCAGGATAACGCTCGATTTGAGGTTGAGATGACAATGTTACGTCCATTTCACCCACCCCTTCCTTCGCAAATACCAATCGGAAACCATTGCTTTTTGTGTCAGGAATTGTAACAACAATAGGCGCCCAGGGATAAAACCCCACATTCAGACTGGCATTGCTGCGATCTAAAACGATACTCTTTAACAAACGATAGTTATCTCCTTCTTTTACAAAAAGTTCGGCCTCTGTTTTTATTGATTTTTCGGTGGAAAACAAAAGTGTACGAACCGTTTCAGGTTGATCCATCTTCATTTCGAAAATAAGGGGCTCAGTCTGCTCTTTCTGAAATTGCCATGTTTTTTTAAATGAATCGGCACCATCAGTCACAGGATAGGCAAGAACACAAACATCTTCTGTTTGTCTGCGTTGTTCCGCTTTTGATTCTTCCCCTTTCTTTGGAAGCCGGGCTGTTTTATGGGGAGAAACCACTGGCAGTTTGATTTGAACTTGGTGTCCCCCGCTTATTGTGGTATCTGCAGAGCCCAGATATCGCATGCTTTGTTCTGCTTTCACCCAGGGACCGCCGGATTGGCTCCAGCCCGGACTGTTAAAAATACCGATTTCAATATTTAACTCTGTCGCTTTTTTCAAGGCAGCGTGAGTCACCTCCCACCATTCCGGTGAGAGTATTTTCACATCGCCATAGGGTACACCCGGGTGCCCGATATTTCCAATAAAAGCTCTGTTAATACCCACTTTTTTCATGGATTCCAAATCACGTTTTACGCCTTCAACGGAAATATTATCAGACATCCAGTACCAGTACACGGCCAATTGGACGCTGTCCGGCACTTCTTTAAAACCTGATTCGATTTGTGAAAAAGAGGGATTCTTTTCGCTTGAATGATGACAGGCCGGACTGATCACGGTGGATAATACGAAAACAACTGGCCCAAGCCAATTGGCTTTGAAATTCAATAAAATAGCGTTCATCATAGGGCGTTATTTAGTTGGGTATAAATCATCGGCTCGTTATTGTGCTTTCTGCTTTAATTCAGCCATCCGCCTTTTAGCCAATTCAACTTTTTTCTGATCCTTCTTATTGTTGATTCGGTTCTGCACTTCCAAGCGGTCTTTTTTCAAATCAAAAAATTCTTCATATTGATAGTCAGGCCAAAAAATATATTTTTCGGTATGAGTAACCAGGGCTTCTGAAGACGGGATAAACGAGACCTCTTTTATCACCGGATGCTCGTAATAAAAATCCTGCCGCCACGATGGCACTGTTTCCTTCCGATACAAGACGGAAAAGTCCCGCCCCTGAACCCCTGCAGGAATTGGCTCGCCGACAGCGGCCATGATTGTAGGCGCAATGTCGATGTTTAGTACAAATTCGTTATTAGAGGTATCCCTTTTTGAAGCGGGAAGTCGCGGATCGTGCACCACCAAAGGCACGCGGATCGATTCTTCGTAAGGATACCATTTATCGGCCAGCATATGATCGGACTGGAAGTAGCCATTGTCTCCCATGAAAATAATCAGCGTGTTTTCGTAAACCCCCTGCGCTTTCAATTCTTCAACTATTTCCCCAACAGCCAGATCCAGTTCCGTTAACATCCGATAATAAGCTTTCATGTAGCGCTGGTATTTCTCCGGCGAATCGAAACGCCAGTGCCAACGATTACGGCCTTCATTTTCTTCGCTGCTGATAAACGGAGGAAGGGCTTTCAAAGCCTCTTCCGTAGCCGTTTTCGGAACCGGAATCACAGTATTCCGATAATACTTTTCACTTTCCGGCTGATAGCGGTATTGATCGGGGTGACGATCTTCTGCATGAGTGGCAAAAAAACTCACCGACAACAAGAATGGTTTTTCTTTCGGGCGGTCTTTCAAAAAGGAAAGCGCGTCCTTTTCATTTTTAGCAGTCACATGAATCGAGTCTCCTTCGTCATTCGGCATCCAGTGCTTTCCTTCATAAATGGAACTGTAATCGTAATCCGCTTCCCTGATTCTACCGACCCCGTATTTACCAACAAATCCGGTCCAGTAGCCCGCTTTCCGCAAAACGGCGGGATACGTTTCCTGAAGTGTTTTTTCTGGCAATTCCACCCCGAATTTAGTCACCTTGTGCCGGCTCATGTATTGTCCGGATAAAAGGCTCGCCCGGCTGACCATGCAAATAGCCGTTGTTACACAGGCATTGTTAAACCTGATTCCATCCTTTGCCAGCTGATCGATGTTGGGAGTAATCACCACCGAATTGTCCATGCAACCCAACGAATTCCAGCGCAAATCGTCGGCCAGCAGGAATACAACATTCATTTTTTCGGGAGAAACTGCGACAGCCAAATACTGAGAAGCCATTAAGGTTACGGTGCACAACCCGACCTTTTGCATAAATTGCATTTTATACTTACCCATGATCGTTTCAATTTAATTAATCGTACAGACGAAGAGCGCAAGATACATGGATACCCTGCCAATCACTTTAAATATTATCCCCATAACTTATAAATATGTTCCTAAAAGGAGACCAAAGTCAGGCTTCGCGGATAACCCCCTCTATCTGGCCTTGAGCTTTTTGAGGACATTGCAGGATTGGTTTTACAGCAAATACTCTAGCAGATAAAATGGTAACAAGACAGAAAAAGCTGGTGCCGGACCAAATTAATTTGAATGTTTGCATAGGCGTTTATTTTTCCATAATCTTTAAATGATAAATTCCGCTTCCAACCGATTTGTATAAATAGAAGCCGGGATAGGAAGTATTTTCTGTAAGGTTTACGCCATCATCAACTCCATTTACGGAAACCTGCTGATTTTTAAAAAGCTTTGGAATAAAAATATCTGCTCCACTATTTGCCGGAATTTTAATATTCCACGTAAAAGCGTCTCCTTCCCACCTCCAGCTACTAACAATTGTGCCGTAAGGCGATTCGTATGTTGCTTCGGCATATTCCAATTTCGAAGTGAAATATGGACGGAACACGATATGTTTGAACCCCGGCGCTTTTTCATCGGGATTAATCCCTGCAATTCCACAGAAAAACCATTCATCGTATCCAGCATTCATCGGATGGCTGTGCGAACGACCATTCAGTGTTTCAGCGCTCAATACATCATTCACTGGTAAAATTTCCCAAAGGGTTGTGGCATCAAACTTTTCCCACATATAAGCAAAACTGTGCTCTCCAGTTGTGGTCAACATACTAAAAGCCAAGTCTTCGGCCCCATTTTCGGCCAGCGAAGGGAAAATACGCCCCAAACCAAAAATTCCGGTCTGCATAAAACCATTATTTTTTGCGTTAATATGCCGAACCAGTGCTTCAACAACTTCCGGCGTTTTTCCTTCTGGAACCAATCCAACCTGAATCGCCATCGCAGTAGCAGTCTGGCCACCGTAGCTGTTTCTTTCCGCATCAAAAAAAAGTGCATTAAACTGCTCTTTAACCTTGTTCATACGCCCTGCATAATACATCGCGTCATGGCTATACCCCAACAGTTGGGCTGTTTTGGTCAGGATCTTTAAATCGAGGTAATGAAACGCGGTTGAGCTCAAAGCTACCGGGCAATCGATCATGTCATTTCCACCAGGGGGGCACCAGTCGCCTAAGCCATGATTGACAATATAATCAGGGAATTTACCAATTATATAATCGACCCAGGTTTTCATATCCGGATAAAATTCATGAAGGATAGCAGAATCGCCATATCGCAGATAAAGCTGCCAAGGAACTTGCGTCACGGCGGTTCCCCAATCAGGGGAAGCAATTCCGCTGGTTCGTTTTCCCGGAACAATCATCGTTGGAACGCCCGCTGGTTTGGGGACGATACTCCGGTCGTGAAAACTGAGGCCGAAATAAAGTTCATTATTGGTATTGCGTGCGGATGAACGCATGTCGTGCATGTATTTTGTGAGAAACTGCCTTGCGTCAAAGTTCATGATCAGCGATGGCGCCAAAGCATGCGCATCGCCCGTCCAGCCGCAACGTTCGCGGTGAGGACAATCGGTTGGAATACCATGGACATTGCTTTTGATCGTCCATACAGCCAGGTCGTGCAGTCTATTTATCTGAGGTTCGGAACAACTGAATGTCCCCGTATTATTCATGGAGCTATAGACTACGATACCTGTCAACAAATCTTTTTCGGGCTTTGATTCCAGCCCAGTGACTTCGACATAGCGAAACCCATGGTACGTAAATCGTGGCTCCCATACTTCCACTCCATCGCCCTTGCAGATATACTGATCGGTTTGCACCACTTTAGTAGCTTTGACCCCGGTGGATGTTGGGTCTATGTTATTTTCTTCATCAATCTCTTCTGAAAACCGAAGCGTAATTTTTTGGCCTTTCTTTCCATTGACCTTCAACCGAGCCCAGCCGGCAAAATTCTGCCCAAAATCGAAAACATAAGTTTTTGAAGAAGGCTCTAGAATCCGAACGGTTGGCAATTCTTGCATGCGGCGGATCGGCTCCATCGTTTGTTCGATTAGCTTTGGGGGAAAAGTAGTTGCCTGTTTTGCAGGTTCCCAATCTTTTTCATCCGCAGTGAACAAACACCAGTCGGGCACTTCAAAATTAGCATCGTACACCTCGCCGGCATATACATTAGAAAACGTAACAGGACCCGATTTCCATTTCCAGGTCTCATCGGTAGCAATGGTATCTGTTTGTCCGTTTTTATACTGAATAATTAGCTGTGCTATGGCAAGCGGCTGACCATAAGCCATAGCCGGTGTCCAAACCACATGTTGGTTGTACCAACCGTTGCCCAGCATGATGCCCAGCGCGTTTTCTTTTGCAATTTCTGAAACAGGAATGTCATAAGCAGAATAAAGTGCATAATCATCGTAATTGGTTTGGGCTGGTTCAAGTACCCGGTTACCTATTTTATTTCCGTTCAGGTAAGCTTCGTAATATCCAAGCCCACAAATAAACAGGCGGGCCGAAATTGGTTTCTCCCCATGCCGAAGAATAAACTGTTTTCGAAATAAAGGCATTGGAGCCTCTTTCGTATAGTCGTAAGTAATCCACTTAGCTTTCCAATCGTCAGATGAAGTGAGCGGACTAATAAAGCTTTCAGCTCTGCTCCAATTAGAAGCGTTCCCATCCCGGTCATAGACTTTTACTTTCCAATAGTATTTTTCTCCAGGGCTAAAGGCTTTTCCTGAATAAGGAATATGAAGCTGATGTTGATTATTGATTTTTCCGCTGTCCCAATAATCTCCGATATTATTCTCAATATTTTGTTCAGAATCGCCTACAAGAATATGATAATGTTCCTGTTGCCAGTTGTTTTCATCTGCTCTTATTTTCCATGAAAAGGTAGTTGACTTATCAGCTATGAATGATTGATTATCCTTTAGATCATAAACTTGAATATCCACTTTACTGATTGAGCACGATCCCAATACAAAAATCAATAAGATTAAGCAATAGTTAGACAAATATCTCACCATAACAATTAATTAAATAATATACAAGGTATCACCCGGTCTGGACACTATAGAAATAGCATTTAAGATAAAATGAACTCATCTTATACTCTCAACATCTGCCAAAAGCTTAGATGAGTTCACCTGTGTTAAAATTTCTAGTCTTCAGCCATCAGAAAATCCTGCAACTCATCATAAGGGAAACCTTTTAAATATGGGCGGGCTTCAGGAGAAATTTGAGTGACCGTTTTAATCTCCCAAAGATCAGAACCAAACTCCGGAAAATTAGCGAGATCTCCCCAGTTGGCTGTTGGCAGGTCCACCACCATTGCATCAAAATATGCTACAGAACTGGCATTAGGTTTCCCCGCAGTTGAAGAATCAAAATAGACACCTGAAGCGACAACTGCAGCCCCGTTAATATTCCCTACAAGTGCGTTAGTACTTGCTGCTGTTCCGGTTACCAAGCCTCTTCCATAACTATTTATTAACGAGGTTGTCCCGGCAAAAAAACCGGCAAAAGCAGCCATATTCCCACCTGTGCCCGCAAACGTGACATCTACAGAAGAAAAACAATTCTTGATCTCAGCATTATCAGCACGACCAATAAAACCGCCAGACTGACCTTTGACACCAACTTTCCCGTGGGCAAAGCAGTTGTTTACTTTGCCTGAAATGACATATCCTACAAGCGCCCCACCCTGTGGATGTCTGACAATGACATCAACATTGACTAATCCAAGATTGCGAATCTCTCCTCCATTAACCAGGCGACCGATCAATCCGGTGTGTGCATCAGCGTAGTTATTCATATACAACCCAGATATCAGATGATATTGCCCGTCAAGTACTCCTGTAAATTCAACAACAGGAATGTAACCGAAGCCGTCATTCCATCTCTTTGTTTCAGCGGCATCGATATCTGCGGCAAGCACCCATGAAACATTCCAATCATCCGAAGTTGCCTCTTCACTAAACCATCTTAACTCGGTAATGCTAGAAATCTCGCCATAAACCAATGGCTTTTGTGCAGGCGAAGTATAATTGTTTTCAGCAAAACTTACCAAGGAAAACAAATCCCTATCAATCAAATCCAGTTGATCTTTTGTCTCCAATGATAAGTTTTCTTCGATTGTTGTTTGCATGTCAATTAAGGGCTGTCCCAAGGAAATATATAGCGCTTTTTGGGCTTTTGTAAAATAGGGCGATGTACTCACCTCTGTTTGAAGATCTGCGTATTGTTGCTGCATTTCAGCATATTTATCCTTTAGATCCTGCACAAACGCTTCTACTTCCTGATCGTTTAATGCCGACAAGCCAGTTAAGACACCAACCCGGTTCTGTAGCTCCACAAAATCATTTGCAGAAAGAGCGACTTCTCCATCTACTTCGCTGTCGGCCATTAGCCAACTATAAGTAGCTGTCAATATCGTACTCGTTTCATCATACGCCTTGAGACCAAAGTTTTCTATCCCTGCACTGTTCGTATTTACTGCATCGAACGGATCCTGAATGTTTGCACCCCATATTGAATCCATTCTAAATTCAACAGACTGCAAAGAGGCTTTGACACGCTCAGCGGACTCTCCCGGATTAGCCAGCGTATAGTTGTCACCGGTGTAACCATCTGTTTCAATTAAATCAAGCATTCCCAACAATTTCAATCTTTGCTCTTTCATTCCTACCAGAGCGCTATTCCAACTTCCTGAAATTAACTGATCGACTACATCATCTGTCTGCTCAGAGACCCCAATAATCATTGGATCCAAATACCTGATTTCTTCATCTGTGCAATTAACCATAACTGCCCCCAGCAAAAGAAGGATGGATAGTCCTATTATCTTCTTGTTCATAATATCGTCATTTAAATTGATAAAAAGATTTCTTTTCGATTCCTATTGCCATGCCGCTGGTTGTCCCATGCCGTCAAGTCTTCTGGCTTCTTGCTCTGAAAGAGGTAACACAAGATACTTATCAGAAACAGCATTTCGAACGGTTTCGATTTTTACCCGCTCGTAAGAGAATGGACCTGCATCGCCACCTGCACTGGTAATCTTCATACCTGATACCACACCATTGGTCTGGTTCAAAATATTCCATCGACGCTGATCGTAAAAGCGATGCCCTTCAAAACAGAGTTCAACACGTCTCTCATTGCGAATTCGTTGCATAAGGAAATCTTTTGTCTTTACGAATCCTGGAACATCCGAAATTTGAGGTTGCCCTGCCCGTTCGCGTACGACATTTAAGGCCGTAATAGCGTCATCAAGCTGCTCCAGTTCACAATATGCTTCAGCCAGGTTTAAATACACTTCTGCTAAACGGAAATAGATTTTGTGAGCGTTTGTACCACCTGCTGTTGATCCCCAGTATGATGCCGAACGAAACTTCCGTCCATAATAACCTGTGGTGCTGCGGCGTTTGTCAGACTCTTCTTGAGAATTGGGATTACTGTTAAATCCCGTCCCTGGTTTTCCTTCATAGGTATAAATTACCAGTTCAGGAGAAGCAGCAGGTTGTCCTTTGTACTTTCCATAGGCAGATCCATTGAAAACAATCGCAGATTCTAATCGCTTATCTCGGCCTTCATAAATATTGTCTCCCGGATCCTCGCTGTAGCCATCAGAAAAAGATACATTAACATGATCAGCATTATTATAGGCTACCACAGGCAAGGCACCATCCGATAATTCGAAGCAGTCAACCAATTCTTGAGTAGGAACGGCACCGCAGTTTGAATTCTGTATCGCGGAACCTAGATCTCGAAGATCCACTCCGTTTGCGTTATTCATGATAGGTGAACCATTGTCTCTAGAACGGAGAATAATTTCGCTGTTTAAAACATTCGCAGATTCATTGAATAAATTATCATAACTTTCAATTGAAATTAAGCTATACTCCGACCCAATGACATCCAGGCATTGTTGCGATGCTGTGGCGGCACGTTGCCATTTTGCTTGATCGGAATTTGGGTTGTTCAATTCGCTGGCGTTGTACAATAACACTCTCGACTTCAGTGCATAAACAGCTGCCAGGTTCATTCGATCATAGTCCGTGTTGGTTTGCCACCTTAATGGCAATAATCCGTCGGCAATCACCTCATCACACTCATCGGCAATACGGGAAGCTATTTCATCGTAAGTTGGACGCGTTAATTCTGACCAACCCGCAAAATCGGGATTGAATGGCTCGTCCACAAAAGGTACAGGCCCAAAATTCTTGATAAGCATAAAATGATACCACGCCCGCAGTCCTTTAACTTCTGACATCCAAATCGCCAGTTCGTTATCTGTAATTTGATCTTTCGACACCTTTGATTGAGGAAGATAAAGTAAAGCCAAATTGCATTTTCTAATTCCTTCCCAACACTGGTTCCAGATTGTACCAGCAAAAAAATCTCTGCTTGGGCTTAACTGAGCATTATGCCAGTCAAAAGTAGGCCCGGTTCCAGCCCTAAAAGCGTCATCACTAAATGCTTCAAGCAACTGTCCTGAACTTTGATCAGTAAATGAGCTATTTAGATTATTGTAACAATTATTTCGAAAATTAAGGACCTGAGCCTGCTTGTTCAATAATCGATCAATACTCAATTTGTCTGAAGGAACCACATCCAATACATCCACACAGGCATTGAGCGATAGCAGCAAAAGGATGAATCCTAATTTCAATTGGAAAATATTTCTTTTCTTCATTTTTTCAAGTTTTAAAGCTTGGTTGAACGCTTCATACATCTCAACCATCTGTTTCTAAAATTTCACACTAACACCGAAGTTATAGGCTTTTAATATCGGATAATTCGCATTAGCAGCATTGGCTGATTCAGGATCAAAACCATCATTTGACAATTTATCCCATACCAGCAAGTTTATCCCATTCGCGTAAAACCTTATTGTATTGGCGCTAATTAGTCTTGAAACTCGATTGGGTAGAGTAAATCCAATCTCTACATTCCTCAATCGGATATAAGATCCATCAGCAATCCAATAGTCACTTAAGATAAAGTTACTTGACTCGTTCCCCAAGCGAGGATAAGTGATGGCTTCACCGGCCACAAATTTTTCAGACGTCCAAGCATCTTTCATGTATTCCGTGAAATTGTCAGTATTCGACCAGACGCCAAGACCACTTTGATAAACGTTGCGTTTGGCGGCTCCATTCAAAAAAGCGCTAAGATCAAACCATTTATAGTTTATCTGAGCCTTCATTCCGAACGTTAACTCCGGAGCCTGGCCGATTCCTAATGGAGCCCGATCCTTCTCGTCAACGATACCATCATTGGTCAGATCCATGTACTTGATGTCTCCTGGAATTGGAACTCCTCCCAGCGCCGTCTGATCGGCCCATTCTTCAACTTCCTGCACAGAGTTGAACAAGCCGTCTGTTTTGTAGCCCCAGAAGTAGTTTATCGGGTATCCTTGACTCCGATAAGGGAAAGCGTAAGAATCATCATAAGGCAACTCCGCAGCGTAAGTCCTTTTGTTTTTATTGACGGAAACATTTCCGTTTAAATTAACAAGCAAATCGTCACTAAGCTGCTTATTATAACCTGCGAATATCTCAAAACCTTTATTGGTAACTTCTCCAAGATTAGCAGGAGGAAGCGACGCTCCGCCAAGCCCCATCATCCCATCAGGAATAATGGAGATATCACGAATAATGATATCTGTATTATTATGATAGAAAACATCAGCTCCAAGGGTAAGAGAATTGAAATACTGAGATTCGATCCCCAAATTATACTTTGTAGATGTCTCCCACTGAATATTCTCATTTCCCAACTGGCTTTCGGTGGAATTGGAATTCCAGGTTGTTAAATATAAATATTGATTGCCACTTCCATAACCATACACACTATTTCCTGTCTGCCCCGCAGATGCGCGTAATTTAAGAAATGTCACCACCTCCGAATCCGCCAGGAAATTCTCTTTCGACAGAATCCACCCCATCGACAAGGAGGGAAACAATCCAAACCTCTTCCCTTTTTTAAACTGTTCTGATCCCTGATATGCAAAATTTACCTCACCAAAGTATCGTGCATCATAAGCATAAGTAAAACGTCCTGCTAATCCAATATAATTCTTAGCAAGCAATACCTGCTGCTGTTGCATGTGTCTTTCGCCCATCAACAGACCCGTTACTGAGTGCTTTTCACCAAAATTCCTCTCATAATCAAGCGACAATCGCATATTATACATATAATAGAAGAATTTATTCTGACCATCGTTTAGTGTACTATTTGAGGTTCCAGGAACTTTGGCATAACCCAACGAATCCAAGCCATTCAAATCAGTCAGACTAACAATCTCATACGCTTCGTACGTCCTGCTTCGTATTTGGGTATTGATGGAATGGATATCAAATGCCAGCTGCCCGGATGCGGACAGACCAGGTAATAGCTTATCAAGCTTCTGACGAGCACCAAACGTATTGCTCAATCTCGTGACGGTTTCAAGCTGTGACCCGGTGCGGTTAAGGTCACCATAAATGGAGCTATTGGTCCGATAATTTAACTTATCACGTTTGACCAAGACTTCCCCTTCCGGGGTCAAGTCATTAATCGCATTATTGGGTGTTTGGTAAAGTTTGACGATTAAATCATTCCAACCTAGATTATTCGAAACAAATGGAGCATTCGATTTTTCCATATATCCACCAATATTCAGCCAAAGGTTGAGTTCCGGATTAAGCGTAACATCCAAATTTGTTCTAAAATTGAAACGGTTTGTCTTTGATTCTGCATCATAACTGTACAAATCAAAGGACTCATTTTCAAAGATTCCCCCCTGCGAATTATACCCCATCGAAGTGAAATAACGCATTAAAGGTGAGCCACCCCTGAAATTGACATTGACCCGGGTAAGCTTCGAGAAATCCTTTAGAAACTCATCCTGCATATTACGCACAGGATAGAATTCGGTCATATCAGCTAAATTATATCGCTCCAGTTCATAAGGAGTATAAAAGGATACTCCGCTGTGATTAAGACCATCACCGCCAGATGAGATATCTTGTGTATCAGCATAAAGTGTATCATTAGCCAAACGTTGGTTATACATATTGGCGTAGTCAAAGGCTGAAACAAAATCAGGCAGTCTGGTTGGGGCTTGAATGGAATGATCCACTGAGACTGTTATCTGAGATTTTCCAACAAATCCACTTTTAGTGGTTATTAGTAAAACCCCTCCGGAACCACGCATGCCATACATTGCAGTTGCTGCGGCATCTTTCAAAACCGTAACGCGCTCTACTTCATAAGGATCTATTCCGGTAGGGAAACGTTCCACGCCATCAACAACATACATCACCCCGTTAGAATTAGGAGAGTCATATCCCCTTACGTGGACGTCAAATGACTCTTTCCCTGGTTCACCATCAGTCTGAATAATCCTTAGACCGGGTAGTCTTCCTTGCAAGGCAATCAGCAGATTGCTCGATCTGCTTGCGACCAATTCATCACCAGAAATTGAAAAGATCGAGGCCGTTACCTGCTCCTTTTCTTGTTTTCCATAAGCCACATATTCGGATTCATCGGTATTAAGAACCACTTCAATATCATCTTGGATGCTGGTAATTGTACTTTTAGAAATACTGTGATTTGGCAAATAAAATGTTACTGTTGTCGGAAGGTTATTTAACTGTAGTGCGAAATCTCCTTCCGCTCCGGAAATTACAGCACCTGTGTTATCATCCGCTGAGACAGTCACGCCTGATAATGCAATTCCTTTCGTATTAATTACCCTTCCCGATAATATATGCTCTGCATGCGATACCGTTGAGGTAAAGAAGAAAGCACAGATTACTAAAAAATATTTCATAGTTATGTTTTTCATCTTTATTTCTTTAATAAATTAAAAAATTCTCCCAGATGTCGATTATTGCCAAGCTTCTGGTTGTTCCAATCCTGGAAGTAACTTTCCATCAACTAAGGGAATAGGTAACACTTTGTATTTTTCGTTATGACATGCCCATACAAATGGTATTTGATAGCGCGTATGCTTGAATTGGCTGTCACCCACTTTTTCTACAAGCATACCACTTATGGTATTATTGTTCACATCGCTGATGATATCCCAACGCCTCACATCATAAAAACGATGATCTTCCAACACCAGCTCAACCCTACGTTCATTGCGGATTCGTTTCATCAGCCAATCCTTGTTCCCCGCTTGGAAATCAGGTACCAATTTGATTGATGGCTGATTGGCTCTTAATCTGGTTTGATCCAAAGCATCACATGCTTCATCAAATTTGCCAGCACCACAAAGCGCTTCAGCATAATTTAGCCAAATCTCGGCATACCGCATCATCACACTATGCTGGTGACATCGTTGGTGTCCTTGCCCTGCTGTTCCTGTGCCATACCAGATCGGATCCCGGTCTTTCCCATAGTAATAGCCGCTGAACGTTTGTTTGTTGCTACCTGAAGTGGTAATGCCATTCGTCCCGGTACCAGGTGCTCCCAAATAGGTCCACACATTTATTGGTCCCAACTGGTAAGACTCTCCAAAATAATTTCCATTAAAAATAATATCGCGATAAAACCGATCATCTCTGTTAGCATATGGGTTATTCACGTCATCATATCCAGCAGCGATGGCCTCATCAGTAAAAGTAGGATTGGCATGAGTTGGATCGTAGTTCTCAATGACTAAGGCGCCATTTTTCAATTCATAACAATCAACGATCTCCTGTGAAGGTGTTTCACCGGTTTTGGCCACACCATAGTTACTTGTTTTTGGGACGGCTGCAGCAAGATTCATCCCGTGAACATTACTAAACTGAACCAACCGATCTCTTCCTCTCCAGATGACTTCAACGGCTTCTACATTTTCTTCCATTGGAGAATTATAAAGGGCCTTCTTTGTATTTTCGAAAGGTTCAAGAGAGTATGCATTCAGATCTAAGAGTTGTTTGGCAGCGGCAGCGGCAGCTTCGTATTTGGAAACGTCTCCGCTTGGGTTGTTCAAGGGGCTGGCGTTGTACAACAACACACGTGATTTCAGCCCATAAACAAAGCTCAGAGGCATACGATATTTGTCAGGGGTATTGGCAGGATCCCGCTTCAAAGGGATATTCCCTCTATCTATCACCCCTTGCAATTCGTTGGCAATGGTGTTGGCTATTTCGTCATAAGAAGGGCGAGTCAACTCAGCCCAACCATCAAAATCAAGTGGAATTTCTTCGCCAAAAAAAGGAAGCGGCCCATACATGCTTATCAGCTTAACATAGAAAAATGCCCGAAGAGCGATTGCTTCATCAAGCATCAGATCCCGCTCGGCTTGTGGCAGTTCTTCCAGAGAAACCGTTACATTATCTATATTTCCAATAAACTTATTGCAATTGCTAATAGCGCCCCAATATCTTCCCCACCAACCAATATTTGTATTGGAATACACATTCCCACTTTCTCCGGCCCACACCGCAGCAAATGACGGGGTCAAAAGTCCATTAGTCCAATTCCCATAACTCTGTCCCTGACTATCAACGCAATTGTCAGTTAGCTCTTCCTCGGTTGTCCAGAAGTAGAGATACGACCGATTTTTCGGAACCCCCGCATAACAAGCAGCAAACATTCCCCTTACTTTATTAGCATCATCCAAAACGCCTTCCAGGGTTTCTCTTGAATCATCTGCCCGGTCTAAAGCTTCTTCAAAGGCTTTCTCGCAACTAACGGACATCACCAGCAAGATCAATATTGGAGCAACCTTCATTAATATCTTTTTAATTTTCATAACATCCATAATTTTCAATTATTAACTAAATTGTGAATACAACCTTGCTAAAAAGTAATGTTAAGACCAACATTAAAATTTGCAAATAAAGGATGACTCAGGGAGCTGTTTACCTCAGGATCCAAGTATTTAAACGGCATATTATCAATTGTCAACAGATTGAGTCCATTCAAATAGATTCTGGCATTACCTAAGCCCAACGAAGACAGCGTCTGCTTTGGAAGTGTATACCCAATTTCAGCATTTTTCAGACGCATGTACCACAAATCAATTAACCAATAATTACTTGGTTGCTTACTAACCGAAGCACCATCAACGTGCATTCTGGGATAGCGAATATCGCCGCCACTGGCTGCCTTTTCCGGAGTCCATGCATATTTATGCAGCTCGAAATAATTTTTTATTCCACCATAGGCGTTCCCGTCCCAATCATAAATTGCCCGTCCTGAAAAATCGAAAGTATAGTTGGTTACTCCCTGTAACAATATGCTTGCATCAAACCCCTTGTAGGTTACTGAAAGGTTCATGGCTAAGTTCAATTCAGGAACCCTCGGATAATCCATCCGAATTTTATCTTTTTCATCGATTATTCCATCACCATTCACATCATTATACTTTAAATCGCCTGGTAGCACCGCAGCTCCCAGCCCGCTTTGATCAGCCCATGAATCAATCTCCTGCTGATCTTTAAAATATCCAAGATTATCAAATCCAAACACTGATCCAAGCGGGTAACCTTCTACTCTGTATGGAAAAGCGAAAGTCTCATCGAATGGCGCCTCATTATAATTTTCTACTTTATTACGAGCAAAAGCCGCACTAACTCTGGCTGAGACAAAAAGATCCTTATTCATTTTCCGCTTATAAGCCAGCGATGTCTCGAAGCCACGGTTTATCATTACACCATCATTTGCAGGTGGCAGCGACAATTGTCCAAATAAATATTTTGGAATTGCCAATTGTGTGATCAAAATAGAATTTCGTTCTTCATGAAACACATCGAAGTCCCATTCGAAACCTCCTCGAAAACTGGCTTCAATGCCGATATTACTCTTGTTCGCTTTTTCCCAAGTAACAAGGGCGTTTGGAATACTATTTTCATAAACGGGATTTGGGAGCCCCGGCATGCCTCCAGTGCCATCGAAGTAGTCCCCAGTTCCTTGGGTCCAATCGGCGACATAGATAAATCGCTGATTTGAAATCTTATCATTTCCCACTTGCCCATAAGAACCTCTAATCTTAAGAAATTCAATCAGACCGGACGATTGCATAAACTTCTCTTCACTGATCACCCACCCAAGAGACAAGGATGGGAAAAAACCAAATCTTCTGCCAGAAGCGAACTGCTCCGACCCATTCATGCCAAAATTGACTTCAGCAAGATAGCGCTGATCGTAACCATAAGTCAATCGGCCAACTATCCCGACATAATTGAAAGGAACCTGATTGTTAATTATTTCTTGATTCTGCTTGTATAGGAACAACCCAGTAACATCATGATTTCCAAAACCATTGGCATAGTTTATTGAAGACTCAAAATCGAAGCTGGTAGAAAATCCTTGTGTCAAAACCTGCGCAAGCTCCGTATCAGCACCTTGCCCAGGAACATAATAAAGAGAATCTTGCCCCGTAGTAGAAGTTGCTAATTCTGCCTCATACGTTTGGTAAGTGCGTCGGTAACCTCTGATGTGGTTACTTCTTGAATCATAGGAAACAATCGCCCGGGCCGACAATCCTTTAGTCAGGAAATCCAAATCCTGTTCAAATCCAATGGTCGTATTTATCTGGTTATCCGTCGTTATTCTATAGCCCGTTCGGTTTAGATTACCATAAGGAGTTCGGTCATTTCCAACACTTACAATATTTCCTTCTGAGTTCAAATCAGGAAAGGAAACAGAAGGTATATCAGTAAAAGCAGCCAACTGTAAATAATAAAAGGATGCTGTTGTTGCCGCCGTTACATTTGCTCCAAAAATAATGGGGTCATTTTTATCTTGCAATGAACCTGACAAATTCATCCAACCTTTTAATGACTTCGTAATTTGCATATCAATGTTGGCACGATAAGTAAATCGATCCAGACGTTGCTCATTGTCGTAATCATACTCGTCCCATCGCTCAGTTTTAAACGGTCCTCCCTGGCGAATGTAACCTAAGCTGGCAAAATATTTAGTTCTCTCATTCCCTCCCCTAATATTCACATTGGTCTTAGCCATAGGAGTATATTTGTTCATCAATTCTTTATACCAATTTCTATCAACATAGTACTCCGGGAGATAACCATTCCGATAGTGCTCAAAAACCTCTTCAGGATAGGGTACTGGATTGTTGGGATTGTCTAATGCAACCACCTCATTCCTGACCGTCATATAATCTATCGCACTCAGCGGTTTCGGCGTTCGGGTCAGACTTTGCAATGAATAGTTCATGGTAGCTGTTATTTGCGGTGCGCCAACAACCCCTTTCTTGGTTGTAACGAGTATCACCCCATTGGCACCACGGACTCCAAATACAGCAGTTGCCGAAGCATCTTTCAGGATCGAAATTGATTCAACATCATAAGGATCAATATTATTGATTTCGCGTTCAACACCATCTACCAATACCAAAGGAGCAGATGAGTTCAAGGTTGCCTGCCCTCGAATAAAGGTTTGCACACCTTCTCTCCCAAGCTCTCCATCTTTCAACATGATTGTAAGTCCAGGCATTTTCCCGGCCAACCCAACGGACAAGTTTGAAACAGGAGATTGCACGATTTCGTCACTGCTGATCGTTGCAATGGAAGCAACCACACTCTCCTTCTTTTGCGTACCATAGCCTACTACAACCACTTCTTCGAGGGCTTCTGTAGATTCGCTTAGGGTAATGTCAATGCTTGGTCTGCCAAGAACCGGAACTTCCTGGGTCTCCATTCCGACGAAAGAAAACACCAAAACCGCATTTTCCTGATCGTTGACACGAATGTCGTAGTTACCATCTAAATTAGAAACAACGCCATTGTTTGTACCTTTTTCGACAATTGTTACTCCGGGGATCGGACTCCCGAAAACATCTGACACTTTTCCTTTTACCTGGGCAAATAACTGCAGGTTTATTAAAAATAGTGCAGCCAGTAAAAGCATTTTCTGCCAAATTTTACTTCTAGTTCTTTCCATAGGTAAACTTTTACATTAGTTTAGTAAGTGATTAAAATTCAATCCAAAGTTTCATTTATTAACTTACATTAACATTTAAAATTTGATCAATTACTTTTTAATTCGTCCCAGATTCTCCCTTTAGAACAACTTTCAAAAATCAATAACTGAAACCATAACAGACTGATCACATGACCATTACGAATAAACGAAGATCAATATCGAAATTACAGCTAGAGACCAATCATGATTTCACGATGGTCTATTCCTGAAAGTTGAAGAAAAAAGATTTTAGGACTGAGAGGAAAACATGAACGTTTCCACCTGGAAAAATAAGAGCCACTGCAAATTATTTTTGTAGTACTTCATTGTCTTTTATTTGGCTGATAAATTCGCGCGGACTGACACCTTGTTCCTGCTTAAAAACGGTTGAAAAATAAGAAGGCGAACCAAAGCCTGTCAACTCGCTGACTTCTGTCAACGAGTAGCTCCCTGATTTGATCAACTCAATTGATTTATTGACCCTATATTTTTTGATATAGGAAACGGGCGAAAGTTTGGTCAGATTCATAAACTTACGGTAAAACGCGGATCGGCTAAGGTTCATGTTTTCAGCTAAGAGCTGTATATCAAGCTTAGGATTGGAAAGTTCTTCCTCCAGGAATGTCGTCAACTTAGACAGGAACTGGACATCTAATTGATTTATTTCAACTTTGTCGAGTTGTGGTATTTTTCCGTTTAAAAAGATCTCATATAAACGCTTCCTATTTTTCAGCTGGCTATCGATAGCCGCTAAAAGAAAATCGATATTGAATGGTTTGGCGACATAAAGATCAGCACCTGATTGCATCCCTTCTATTTGACTGTCATTCTCGGTTTTTGAGGTTAATAGTATGATGGGAATGTGGCAAAGTTCTTTATCCTCTTTAACGGCTTTAGTAAATTCAAATCCGTCCATCTTAGGCATCATGATATCAGAGATAATCAAATCGGGAAGTTTGTGTTTAACAATCTTCAATCCAGCTTCTCCGTTGTAGGCAGATAGTGTCTTATAAAAAGATTTCAGTACGTTTGTTAAAAACCTGTTCAACTGAGGATCATCTTCAACAACAAGAATTGTCTGATCAGAGCTGTCCTTAATCTCTGCCGGGAGCGGATCTTCTTTTTGGAGGCTTACACCCAACTCTTTAGATCTTATGACCTCCCCTTCTGTATTCGAGCAGGCAAAATCTTTTGGCTCAAAGACAACATGGTCACTTGGCAAGACAAAGGCGAATGTCGTTCCCTTGCCAACTTCACTCTCCATTCGGATCTTACCTTTGTGAAGCTCAACCAATGCTTTCGTGAAATTTAAACCAATCCCTGTCCCTGAATAATCCGGACGCCGATTCCCATTGACTTCAATTTGTTTATAACGATCGAATATGGTGCTCCAGTCTTTTTGATCGATACCCGATCCGCTATCTGAAACACAAATTTCGACATAGGTAGAAACCCGTTTATCAAAATCGAACCGATACAGGGAGCATGCGGTTTTATGAGACAACTTTCCTACTGAGACCTCAATTCGACTGCCATTCTCACAATGTTTAATCGCATTGGAAAACAAATTACTTAATATTTTTTCCAATTTGTCGTAGTCGAAGCAAAACTCAAAACTAGTGTTCTCCTGAAAATCAATTTGAATTTCCTTCTCTTTTGCAAAAACCTTGAATAGATGGATTATTTCTTGAATCGCTTCATTAATATTCTGTTTCTCAAGCCATAAAGACAGTGTCTCTCCTTCTAATTTCTTAAAGGCAAGCAACTGATTAATTAACTTTAAGAGCCTATTTACGTTAATATCCAAACTTTGCACGAATTCTGAAACTTTTGGACTTAGCTTCTCCTGCGCGGACAGCTGCGTAACTAAGCCATATATCAAGGTAAGCGGTGTTCGTAATTCATGCGAGATATTCGTGACAAATTTTTGTTTCATCGCATTAATCTCGGTTTCACGCAAATGCTCAGAGTATTCTATTTCAAGGTTCTTTTTATACAAAAATGCTTTAATCCGCAATCTGAAAATAAAGTAGGCAATCAAGGCAATCACGCTCAGATAAAACGCCCAGGCGATATATGAAAACCAAAGGGCAGGTTTAACCTTAACAAATAACTCGGCCTCATTCTCTGATTTAATTCCGGCATGATTGACTGATCTCGCTCTAAAGACATAATTCCCCCGTGGTAAATTTGAATACGTAACCCTGCGTTGTGTTCCGATGTCATACCAATCCTTGTCAAAACCTTCGAGTTTATAAAAGTATTGAACCCTCTCGGGTGACAAGTAATCAAAAGACACAAAATCAATACTAAAAAGCTGGTCTTTATGTGTTAGCGTGATCTGTTTTGTATAAGGCAGACTATTGGTAAGTATGCTTTTCCTCTCAGCTGGCGTCACCAATAAATTTTGAACATACAGATTTTCAAGGACAACACGCGGGGCATCGCTTGGCTCAACGACTATTTCTTCCGGATTAAAATAAGTCAAACCTGTATTTCCTCCAAAATAAATGATTCCCTTCTTATCCTTATGGGAAGCCTTACCATGAAATTGATAATTATTAACGCCTTCGCTCGTAGAGTATGTTCTCACGTCAAAATTATTTGTATTCACCTTAGCCAATCCAAAAGAAGTACTCACCCATAAATTTGAATTTTCATCTTCTTCAAAACCGATAGCGTCTGTACTTGGCAACCCTTCACGAATGGTAATATTGTGAACCTGCGACTTTGTAAAATCAAAAGCAAACAGACCGTAATTGTATGTACCAACCCATACTGTTCCTTGCGTATCCATGTAGGCCGTCATGGCAAACAATAACCCCGGATATTTTTTCGTATCGGCCATCTCAATCCTACGAACCTCATAAGTGTTACAGTCTATTGCAAAAAGCCCATTCCCATAACTGCAAAACAACAGTTCGTGATTATTTATTTGGATTATCATCGGAATATTCATTCCCTGGCCCTTGAACTGTTGCAAAAGCCTACCTTCCAGATCGAAAACTAACAGCCCCTGTCCATCTGTCCCCACAAAAATCCGATCCCCTATCTGAATAAATGAAACCGCTCCATTGTTTGGTTCTGGCATTGGAACTGTCCGAAAAGAACCAGTCGAAGGATAGAATATTTGAAGGTGAAAATACGTCCCTAACCAATATTTGTTTTCTGAATCGACAAAAACTTTACGGATATTATTGTGTTTCAATTCACTGTCACTTGTCGTGTACAATTCACTATTTTTCCCATCGCTGTTGTATATCCAAAACCCATTTTCGCGTGTCGCTATTATCAGATTTCCATTCTTATCGCTGTCAATCGATGAGACAAACTTTTCACGAGTAAGATTATTTAGGCTTACATCGAAATTAAAGTTTCTGGATTGGTTAAACCAAACATCTATGCCCGCATCAAAAGTTCCCAACCATACGTTACCGATTTTATCCACAAAATAATTCATATAGTTATTCGAATGAATTTCCGAAAATTCATCATCGGTAAAAAGCCGAGTGACAACATTCCTGGATTTATCGAATATAAAAAAACCAGCCTGTAAAGTTCCAATCCAGAAGATTGAAGGTTCTTTCTCTAAAATAAAACGAATATCATGACCTGCGAGGGATGATTTTAGCGAGGAAAATTCACTGCACTCTGTAAATTCCTTCCTCTTCAAATCAAAACAACTGATACCACCCTTTGTGCCTAGCAGAACAATATCTTCAGAAGCGTGAAAAAATGTCCGAACTGTGTTGCAGTCTGAAAATGGAGTTTGGATCGTATCCTGAAAAATATGGTATCGATCTGTTGACGGATCATATAAAGCCAAGCCCCTCCCATGATCCAGCGCACACCACAAATTCCCCGTGCCATCAAACAAAAGATTATTGATAACCATTTCTTCTGTCAGGTTGCTCCCGAGTTTCTCAAGGCCTTTATTATCCTCCCTGAAACGAAACAGCCCGATATTGGTTGCAAGATAAATAAACCCATTATACTCGGCTATCTTTAGGACGGTGCATCTTAATTCTGGAAATGGCTTGACCATTTTACCGTCTTTGCTATCGTAATAATCAAGACCGACTGCTGTACCAATATATATCAACCCACTTGATGAACAAAAAATCGAGGATACATGATTGGAGCTAAGCGAGGTAGAATCATTGGAATCAAAATAAAAATACTTGAACTCATAACCATTGTATCGGCATACGCCTCCCATTGTAGCAACCCAAATATAACCAAGTTTGTCTTGAGTGATGCCCGAAATATTCATATTTTTCAGACCTTGCTCAAAGCCAATATTTCTAAATTGCAGCCTCGAGGCAGCAGGCATACTTAGGCTCCCCAATAAATGGATTAGTAATACAAACGCCAATTTCTTCATCAGTCGTGACAATATGATCGCTATTGAATGTGATTTCATGTAAAAGTAACTTTTAGAAGGATAAGTGCAAAATTGGAAAAAACGATCAAAGAGATTACTCGATAACGATTCAAAATGACCACCTCTGACAACGCAAAGTGACCACCGCCGATGATTGAAAGTGACCACCGGGCAAAAAGAATTTTCATGGTACAGTTGAAGCCATAAATTAGTATGCATTTAATAAAAAGATGTATGCAATATGGCCAAATAAACTTACAGATTTGAGTAAAGTTCGGAAAGTACTACGTTTGCACCACGAAGGAGGAATCAAGTTGAATCTTGTAATTTCAGACTCCCATCTCCTTCTTAACTATAGCTGCCTGCGAAATCGGTACAACTGAAATTTCCTCACAATGAAAAGAGAAATCTCCAGAGAGAATGGCAACTTAATTAATTGTACTTCAACAATTCAAATGGCTCCATCAATCCGTAATCCATCAGGAAATAATCAGCGCCTGAAGGATTCACTTCCGGAGCGTAATTCCATGAGTGCGGGCCAAAAATCCAGTTATCGTTGTTCTGGTAGAAAAATCCAAATGTGTTTTTCAGGCTGCCGACAACTTTGACTGTAATCTCATTCTCACCCTCTTCCAACAGTGAAGTTACATCCAGCTCATTGGGTTGCCAGGCCATTAGTCCGGCAGATTGTCCATTCACAAACACTTCAGCAACAGAACCATTCCACTGGTTCAGTTTTACTTTAAAGGAAGCTTTATCGGTATTGGAAATGCTGAAGTTCTGAGAATAGGCCACCTTTTGTGAATAAAAAGGCAAACCGGCTTCGCGCCATGAACCCAAAGTATCGATAGCTCCATCTGTAATCTCAAATCCTTGTTTTGCAGGTTTTACAAGAAAATCACCCAGCAGATAAATTGGCATTAATTCGGCAAGAATGTGCATTCGCGGGGCTTTGATTGTCAGAGTGTTTTTGCCCGGGTTCAAAAAATCGCCGACTGCAAATTCCGGAAAACTTTTGTCAATCCAGTATTTTCCCTCGGTTCTCGAAACTTCGTTTCCGTTAATACTCACTTTCCACAATTCTGGGCGTTCAACCACTGCACGGATTGATTTCATTGGCGTTTCATCAAGGTCCGAATTGATGTTGAAATGATAACTGGCCTCGAACCACGAATCGTCTTTGAACAAGGTGTCCATTTCGAGCCAGGTTTTTTTGTACTGAATTTTATGTTGCCACGGATTCCCCATTTCTACTCCGTTCTCATTAAACAAGCCAATCAGCGCATTCATGAAATAAACATCTTTTTTATCCGACTTCGCTGTTTTCAGGTCAAGGTAATTCACCATCATAATATTGTCCGATTCACGTTTAACATTGACCGGACCATTACTTTCAACCATAGTTTCTGTTCCTGAAATCACCATGTATTCCGGTTCGCCTGTTTTTTTATTGGTTACTGTAAACAATGCACTTCCAACCGGATCGAGTTCAACCTGAAATGTAACTTTTCCATCTACCGTTTCTGCCGGATAACTGTAAATTTCACCCGAAATTAAATCCAGTTTAGTCACATGCTTTCCTTCAACCGTAATTTCTGCAGCAGCTTGTTTTGTTGAATGCGAATTCACAACAAAAAGCAATTGACCATCGTCCAAAATCCTGCGTTGATGGTACAACATGCCATTTTGGGTTTTGTCGTTCATTGTAAATTCATCACGAGCTAGCAATTTCAAGGCAACAGCTTCATTTAGGTTTTCGGCAGTTATCCAATTTTTAGGATTTTCATTAGCCAGTTCTGTTATCTGGGTCGATTCAGCCCCGTCAACTAATTGAATATTGCTGTTAAACGACAATACCTTTCCCCCGTTTTCAAGGTACTTTTGTAACAGTTCAAAAGTTTTCTGGTCAATATTCTCCATTTCTGCAGGAATCACCACCAGCGAATAATCGCGTTTTCCCACACGAAACGTTTTCCCATCAACGCTACCAATTTCTTTTAGCACACTTTCCGAACCAAGGTCGTATTCAAGGTGATGCTGTTCCATTTGATAGACAAAGTTTTTAAAACCGGTTTTAATCGTGTTTATAGCTGGATTTTTATCCTTACGCGAGAAATACATCCACGCCGTTGTATTGGGCTGAAGTACTAGAGTGGTATTGATTTGCTGGCCTGAAGACATGGCCATAGAAATTCTGCCAATGTAATCACCCATAAGCTTGTAATGTTCCCACCATGGTTCATGGTAAGAAAACGATGGCGGGTAATCGAATTTCCTTACACCATTTAAAGAATAATATGAAAGATGCTGATTTACAAAATTAACGCCCAGTACGCCTTGCCAGTCAGCCAGCCGTTTCTGGGTTTCAAAATCCATTTCCCAGCCTCCGCCGCCATAGGTTTCGCTCAGTGTGCGTGTTCTTCCTGCCTGATTGGCAGCGCTTAATAGCTCACGGACAGCCCGGTCGTTTCCGAATTGCCCACCCAGTCCTGCAGTATCGAGTCTGTTTCCAAGCATATCAACGCCTGGCATCTGGTGCCAGATATAAAAAGCTGCCTCATCCATTCCGTCGGTTGGTTCTGGCCAGCCATGTTCCCAGTAGTGGCCGGTCCAGACAAGACCTTTTTCTTCACAGTATTCGTTCCAGGTTTTTGCCCAGCGGTCAACAAATAGTTCAACCAAAAGCTCGTAATAATCGTGACGGACTTTTTTCCACTTGCCGGTTTCCTCAACCAGCGAAGGCAGGTTCACTTTCAAATCGTAACCCCACCGCTGCTGAAAAGCGTCCCACAAATCGGGTGTCCAGCGCAACAATGAACCTCTCGACATTGCCGCCTCAAGATTGGGTTCATCAGTAAAAATACCTGGTAACGTTTTTCCGAATTCTGCAATATTTTTCTCGTAACCTTTGGTCATTGTAACATCTAAAAATTTCTCTGTAACACCAGGATACAAAAGATCGACATAAGAAAAACCTCCGTACCACGGCGACTTGCCCGGATAAGTTTTTCTGAAAATGTAATACGTCCCCTGCTTTCCATTTTCCTGTTCGACCTTAGCAGTAATGTTTTCAAATCCGGCATCGCCTATTTTCAGTACAACTGCCAGTGTATCACTAACCGAAACATTTAGTCGCTGCTGAATTTCCATGCTTAATCCGGTACCGTGTTTATACGAATCGGGCATTTCTGCTGGAACATGGCCACCGGCAAAACCGGAAGGATAGGAGTTTTCATCGTAAATCCAGACCTTCATCCCCAATTCCTTTCCTTTTTGCACCGTATAGTCAAACAGGTGAAACCAGTCCTCAGAAAGATATTCGGTAATCAACCCCGGACGCGGATGAACAAAAACACCACCAATACCCGCCTTCTTAAACTCTTCCATTTGAAAATCGATTCCTTCTTCTGTTATTAAATCGTTCCAGTCCCAAAGCGGTGCACTGCGATATTCCGAAGGTGGATCTATCCATAAGCTTTGGAGTTGAACATGTGAATTTATAAAATCGTCGACTGGTTCATTCTTTTGACAGCTAAACAATATCAATAGCGTTAGCAACAGTGCCCCTGAGATGCCTTTTAGAAATTGATTTTTTTTCATAGTTTAGTTTATTAGTTTGTTTTCAAATTTCGACCTGAGAAATAATCTGGTTAGGAGATCTGAACCACCTCGATATTCAGCAAAAATGCTAACTTTTTAATTTTTTCAGCGATGTGACCCACTCCAATAGCACAGTGGTGGGCAGGCCCTTGTTTCGACCACTCATTAATAAACCGTTTAGCTCCAATCTCAAATCGATAGCGGCTGTTTGTATTTCCGATCTCAAGAATGGGCCCTGGCACTGAAGCACCTTCGGCAACCAGCAAAAACACATCGTTCTTTCCCTGAACCACTGACAACAAGGTGACGGAGCCGTGTTTTACGGTCATTTGGATCGAAAGCCCCTTCCCGGGTTTTCCGTGATAAACTGACAATGGAACAAGTTTGACTTTTCCTTCGGCAATTTCAGCATGCGCAGGCCCATCATGTCCCAGCATCACAATATCATCGTTAAAATCCATTGCATAAAACTCCGAGAAAGAGCCGCCAGCACCAAACGCATCCATGATCTTCATAGCTTGAGCGTTTTTCACTTCACATTCTCCCGCAACGGGAATATGTCTTCCGGTCAACAGGGTGTTTCCCGCAATCACAGAAGTTACAATGTGTTCATATTCGTTTCCCGGCTGGCTTTCATAATAGTATGCCAGCGATCCCAATTGGTGACTTGCAACCAGTTTGTCAAGTGCAACAGAAGTCTTTGCTGCCCGTTCAATCTCATCTCTCGTACATTCGGGCACAACTTCAAAGTGCTTATAAAATTCGATAATTTTCTCTTCAATTTCTTCTCTGGTCACTTCCGCCCTCAACCCGCCTAGCTCGCACATTTCAATCAAATCAATATGATTTCCAAACACTGCCGATTGTTGGGTCAAATCGGTATAAACATCCAACATACCGCCGTAATAATTGCCTAATACCCCCAAATTGTTCTCCTTCATAGTCCGTGCAACCTTTGCAGCATCAATCCATTCATGAATTTCGTTCCACGCCTGCTTATCACTCAAATAGCCCGTAACAAAATGATACCGGATACCAGAGCGATTAAAAACATTGGCGATTTCGGGCACCGAACAAGCTTGGCAATGCGCCAGCCACTCTCCTGTCATTTCACCTCGGTCGCTGAGCGCGTTGAACTTTTTGTAATCGATGGCGGCAACCGGTTGCAGATTCAAAATCACAATCGGAGCATTAACTCGTTGTATCACCGGCAATACCGTTGACGACAGCGCATAGGTTGAAACATACAGAAAAACCAGATCAACCCCGCTCCTATTGAGAAGTTCACCGGCCTCACGGGCTTTGGCAACCGTATCCACCATTCCGGCATCAACCACCGTTGCACCGTAGTTCTCCATTTCTACTTTAATCTCTTGCTGATAACTATTCAGTCGATCCAGCAAGCCATCAAATTGCATCCAATACGTGTCCAGCCCAATCCCAAATAATCCTATTTTTACCATTGATTTCCGTTTAGTTTTGATTTTTACTGATTTTCTAAATAAATCGACATCTTGCAATTTATTAACTATTTATGTTGTTATTTTTGCCGTATCCTATTTGATTAATTGTTGTTCCTGCATCCATTGAAAAACATAATTAAGCCAGTTTGAAGCAGCCGGCTCGAGTGGATATCCGTGTTTGCCTTTGGAGAACAAATGCATATCCACTGAAACATTTTTTGCCTTCAAGGCTTCATAAAATCGAATGCTGTTTTCCACTGGCACCACATCATCGTCTTCGGCATGCGTCAAAAAAGTACGCGGTGTATTTTCTGTAACCTGTTTCTCGTTAGAAAAAAGCTCCACCATCCCAACATCAGGATTAGCTCCTATTAAATTCTCTCTCGAACCGCTGTGTGTTAATCCGTCTTGCATTGAAATTACCGGGTAAACAAGTACCATAAAATCAGGTCGTAGGCTGATTTCTTCCTTGTTTTCGATATAACTTTTTGAAAAGTGTGTGCCTGCTGTAGAAGCCAAGTGACCACCAGCGGAAAATCCCATAATCCCGATTTGATTTGGATTAACTCCCCACTTTTCGGCATTACCACGCACTATTTTAATAGCTTCTTGTGCATCCTGTAAAGGAGCAATTGATTTATTTGCACAATAGTCATCACTTGGCAGACGATACTTTAAAACAAAAGCCGCAATCCCTTTTTTGATCATTTCCTGTGCAATCTTGTGGCCTTCGTAACTGGCACAAACAGCATGATAACCACCGCCGGGACAAATTACAACAGCTGCTTTTTCGTTGTTTTGATCCTGTGGAAGGTAAATAGTAAGTTCTGGTTTTGATACTGCAAAATATACCCCGTTTTCATCGTACTCTTTATTTTCATGAGGCTTTTCTCCGGGAATAGCTCCGTAGTAAAGTGGAATTACATTTTGTGCTTGTGCAGATAAACTATGAGTTCCAAACAGCACAATCAAATAACCAAGAAGTTGAATATGTTTTATATTTTTCATTATGAACACTGTTTTAACTTCAATCACTAATCACAATATTGTAGCTGCCTGAAGGAAAATTATAAAAAGTTTTATCTGCTGACTTTTGAGCAATGGTAAAAACCTTTGACGTAAAGCAAAAGGAGAACTACCTCGCAAAAAAGTATTTCCTGCTTTTATTAAAAACTGATATTTTTTTAACGTTCTAATAATTCGTGCATTATAGTTATCATACCCCCTGGTAATCATTCTGTAACAGATTTGTGGCAAAATCAATTAAGATACTGACTATCAAGAGCTCAATCAAATGTTTTGGCGATTTAATTTGTTCATTTTCAGATATTTATCCGCATTTTTAACGAAGTATTGCTCCAAAAAATGAGTTGCCGGGCCAACATCCTTGACTATTACACAATTTTTTACTTCTCTTACCTGAATTTATTTAATCCTAAGGATTAAGTAAATTAAATATTATTTGATTTTATATGGCTTTTGGGGAAGCCATGTACAAACATGCTTTCCATTATTCCAGTTGTCCACCGATGCGTAATCAATCATCGTGATATACTTTCCATCATCCACAGGCACCGAGAATTGCAGATTGATCTTTTCTGATAAAGGTTCTTCCTGTATGGCCCGGATATATCCACTTTCAGCCTGCAGGAAAACAGAATCGTTGTAGTTGCTCTCAATGTTTTCGTCCCTTGCCAATACTACGGGGCCATATACCACAGCCTGAAAGTTGTCCCCTGCCCGATTGCTGCCACTCGGGGCGTTTATGACCCGGCACCTCATATCAAGGGAAAGGGTAATAACGTCACCCGGTTCCCATTTGCGGTTAATTTCGGCATAGGTGCCAGGAGTGGCAACAATCTTTTCATCGTTCACCTTCAGCTCTGTCTTTTCACTCCACCCGGGAACCCTGAACCGGATGTTGAATTTCTCAGCCTTTTTCAGGTACAGGTTTAAACGGATATCGCCCGAAACCGGGTAGTCTGTATCAATGACAATTGTTCCGGTGCGTTTCCGTGGAGTATCAAACTGTACATTTCCCTTATTATAGAGGTTGATCACCGGGCCACTGTTCGAATTCATGACCGCCACATAGGGTATATATGCCAAACCCATCGGTCCGTTCAGATTGCAGCAGGTCACATGCAGGCTATCGAACTCCCACCCCCATCCGTGATCATTTACCTTGGTGCCGTTGAGCAGGTTCACATAACTGAACCCATCTCCGGTGGGCTTCATTGCTCCTATCAGTCCGTTGTAGGCATATTTCTCTATGTAGTCAGCAATGATTGGGTCGCCTGTCAGGCGCAGTAGTTGGCTGCAGAGTTTCAGCCAGGTAACCCCCACGCAGGTCTCCATCATGCGGGTAATGTCGGGGTTGGTTTGCTCCAGTGCAGTATTTCCCCATGCCTCACCTGCAACATTGGGATGATAAGGCTGGTCCGAACCGCCATTACCAATGATGGTGATCTCACTGGTGCTGATGTTTTGAAACAGGATCAACAACATTTCTTTATATTGCGGATCTCCGGTGACCCTGTAATACTCCACCAAACCTTCAAAGAGGGACATCATTTCATACGCTTTGGGATAATTTCCCGCCATTTCCCAGGGATCCACATTGTTTAATGCGTTCAAGAAAACATTGTGGTGCTTGGTTCCGCCCGATTCAACGATATAAGTTGCAAAATCGAGGTAACGTTTCTCACCTGTCCAATTGTACAGCCTCATGAAAGGCTCAAGCAGTGTACTTGATTCAATATGACAAGGTTCATGACCAATATTGGTGGCGCTCCAGCCGATATCCACTATCTCTGTTTTGGGTGCATGCCCGATGATTGAAATGATATTATCTGCCTGTTTAATCAGTGCATCCAGGACCTCCGGATCGGGGTTGACCCATTCATAATACTCCTGTAATCCAAGCATGACATATTTTCGTTCCCACAATTCGCTCTCTTCCGGTTGTTTATCGATCTCAACACAACTGATACTTCCGTTTTCGCGTTGGGTTGAAAGCAGGTCTTTTACTGTCTCATCCATTTCCCGCTTGAGTTGGGGGTCGTTTGTGTAACGATAAAACATGCAACCAGATCGGACTGCTTTTCCCCACATTTCACCAAGGGCAAACTGAGGCCTGCCATGTCTGAAGAAATCCACAAACTGATCATAAGGCAGATCACCCATATTCCAGTGATCAATGGAATTTTGAATGTACTCATCGAAAAAGCCATCAAGCTTAATGGAACCAGCCGGCAGCGGGTACAACTGATCTTTTATAACTGAATTCCGGTCTTCAGTTTGGCATGACAGGGTGGATGTGAAGATTAAAAACAGCATGATTATGCCTGTAGTATACATGCAAAAAGCTTTTCTGATATTCTTTATAAACTGCATATTTTTTTCACTATTAACCGACGAAAGTCGGGATTTCTAAGAAACTGTTTAAATTTCAAAAATTGATTGCATAATATATTGGCTATCAGTTGATTGATCGAATAAATTGTTGTATCTATAAGAGTACCAATTACATACAGATACCTGACTCATTATCCAACCAACCTTACTGATAGCCAATGGCTCTTTTTAGATGGCATTTTCCGCAATAAACGCAAGAGGAATTACTCCCTGCGTGAATACTCAATGGCATCTTCTATCCAGCTTAAAACAGGCTGCCAGTGGCGTATGCTGCCACATTGTTTTCCAAAATGGGAACTAGTTTATTACTACTTCTCGAAATGGAAGAACGATGGCACTATTGAACTTATTCATGAATTACTTCGTGATAAAGTTCGCAAGAAAGCTGGGAGGCAAGTATCTCCAAGCTTAGCTTGCATTGATCGTCAATCCGTTAAAACCACCCGTATTGGAGGTGATTGCCGCGGAATTGATGGAGGCAAAAAGATCAAAGGACATAAGTGTCATGTTATAACAGATTCCATCGGGCTATTGCTTGCCGTGGTTGTTCATGCTGCAAATGTACATGACAGCAAGGGTGCCGCTGATGTAATTGCCTTATTGAGATATCGTTTCAACAGGCTTGTCAAGATTGTTGCCGACGGCGGTTATAGAGGTGAGCTCGTAGAGAAGACCAAAACTGCTTATGGCTGGATTCTTGACATCGTATTGAGAAAAGACGATTCTCCAAAATTTGCCGTAATACCCAAAAGGTGGGTTATATAAAGAACGTTTGCTTGGTTTGAAAGCTACAGAAGGCTCAGTAAAGATTTTGAATATAATACTAATACAAGTGAAGCTATGATCCAACTTGCAATGATAAAACTAATGCTTAACAGAATTCATAAATGAAATTTAAACAGTTTCTTATTAATTAGTTACATTGATTTTTTATTTTAGAGAGAGGATAGTTCAATGTCATTAAAGACCCAACTTTTCAATACGTTCATACCATGAGTAATTAGTTTAGTTAATTAGTTGTTGAATTTTCAAAAAATCGGTGCTGAATTTACGATAAGCACAAATAGTTGAACTCTAAAAACACAATTTCAATTCAATACGATGCAACAAGATTATTTTTGTACTTTTGAGACCAAAGGTAGTTCATGAATCAATCCATTTAAATAGAGGAAATGATAAATTGATTGCACAAAATGACATATCAAAATCTAATTTTAAGAAATATCTTATTGTTTCAGAGCTGGATAAAAAATGGGGATTTACAGTTAACGATGTTGGACACACGACATATCCAGAAGGCTCTGAATATCCATCGAAGGGCCATCCGGGGACACATATGTTTTCCTGGGAAACAGGTCGCACATTAAATGAATACCACCTTGTACTTATTTCTCAAGGACTGGGAGTATTTGAAAGCAAATCGGCAGGGAAACGAAATATCCACGGAGGTGATGCATTTCTATTATTTCCTGATGAATGGCATCGCTACAAGCCACTAGAAAAATCAGGTTGGACAGAAAATTGGGTGGGATTCTCTGGTGAAATTGCCAATATGATGACGAAAGAGATTTTTTTAAAAAAAACAAATCCAATTGTAAGCAATTTTAACAATCAATTAGTAACAAAACTCTTCCAAATTCTACATAATCTTGTCGAAGAAGAGCCATTTGGTTTTCAGAGAACTGCTTCCGGTATTTGCATTCAACTAATCGCAGAGTTTTGTAACTTACAACTTGGTTCGGAATTGATAAAAGAATCGGCTATTTCCCGTGCCAAATATATTTTGAATGAAAAAATTGATGGAAAAATTGATTTAAAAAAACTTGCCGAAAATTTGGAATTAAGCTACTCGAAATTTCGAAGCGATTTTAAACGCCAAACAGGATTATCTCCTTTGCGATATTTTCTGCTCCTAAAAATAGAAAAATCAAAATGCATGCTTTTAAGCACCAACTTAACCTCAAGACAGATTGCATATGAACTAGGCTTTGAATCAGAGTGCTATTTTTCCCGCCTCTTTAAAAATAAAACTGGTATGACCCCACAGCAATTCAGGATGGAAAACCAGAGGCAGCAGCTGTCATAGCAAGAACACCCAAAAGATTTGTTTTGACTGCCAATTTAAAATATAATTAATTCTACTTTAACAGATCATAAAAAAGGCTTTAAAGTATTGCTTTTCTTTGATTTAAACCTATTTAAGCAAGTGTATTTTAGTATTCTTGAAGTGTCATCGAAGAACAAATGTATCGTTCCGAGCTACTAGTATCCCATTAAACTTGGGACACAAGGGATATCATCATTTCAAAAATTTGATATTTACCTA
>SWCA01007779.1_pt1 | contig 82022 bp, 72 predicted proteins | sample 4692961 | NCBI WGS metagenome assembly SWCA01 (sample SAMN10267275, study PRJNA491770) | bioreactor metagenome | isolation source: DHS bioreactor inoculated with | place: Japan: off Shimokita Peninsula | reverse complement strand
AAAAACGATCAACGCCGCTGAATTTCTGCGACTCTTTCATATTCCGGTTCTTCTTAGCTTCCTTCTACTCTTTTTCGCCGCGTGGTTTCTCGACAACAGTCGCGACTTTCTGATATCCTCGTTCTTCTTCTGGCTAACAATATTTGTCGTCCTCACTCTCTATACGATCCTGTACGACAGAGCGGTCGTGGTCTGGACGATGCTCGGGTATTTCGTTCCGATCACCCTGCTCAATCTCAATCTGCGTATTTCGGGTCGGATTATCAACGCCCGTCTTCTCATCACAGAAAGCGTGCTTCTTCTATTTCTCGGGCTGCTTGTACTGGCGGCCGAAGGATCGACGGGCTTTCGATCTGGAACCATCCAGATCATCTCGCTGCTTTTCTGGTCGGTTACGGCGTTATCCGTAATGATCCAGGTGATGGCGGCTTTCGATAAAAGCAACGATCGTATTGATCGCGTCAAGAAAATCGTCGCCTCGGCCGGAACTCTGCTCGGAGTCGCCCTGCCCGTCGCCCTGCTGCTCTATCTTCCGAATTTTTTACCGGGATTCTTCTATTTACTGCTGCTGATTTTCTTTCCTCTGTCATTGATCTACGGTACCTACCGGATGCATCTTGTACCGTTTCAGTTCTTCGTAACGCGCAGCATCGCCGCCGCCCTGTTAACATTCCTGTTTCTTGCCATCTATTCGGTCGTTCTCTACGTTTATTCGATGGCGCTGCCCGAGACAGGGAATCGCTGGATCGTCAACACGGTATTTCTTCTTCTCCTGGTGTTTTTTCTCGATCCGCTGCGAACTCGCATCAGCTCTTTTATCGAGCAGCGATTTCTGCTGCCGCGCGGAGAACACAGCGAATCCTTGAAACGACTGGCCGAGATCATTTCGCGATCCTCACGTCCGCGTGTCGCCGTCCAGGCCATCCTCGATGAGATCAATCAGACGCTGGGATTGCAGCGTAGCTACTTCCTGACCGTCCCTGACTTCTTCTTCTATCTTGATCTGCGAGAGCAGCATGTTCTTCGTCTTTCAGCCGGTTCGCCGATCTGGTCTCTTTTGAAACCTGAGAAGATGCACTTTGCAGCATATCTCACCTACGGCACAGGAGCACGTAAAGAGCTTTTTGAATTCCTGTATCATAAGCGTATCGTTCTCGCCATAGGTCTCGGCGAGAGACGCAACCTGATCCAGAGAATACATGCCGTGATCGATGGACGCCTGCGCTCACCGAAAAAGGCGGCGACTTCAGAGAATCTCGCCTGCGCATTTCTCGTGGGTTATCCGCACGGCCGCGACCGGCTATATCTGCATGAGATTCGCTACTTGCAGGAGGCGGCGCGCCTTGCAGGCATGATGCTCTTTAACATGCATGCTCTGATTCGCGAGGTGGATAAACGCAAGAAGGTGCGCGACCTGCAGCAGAGCGGACAGTATCAGAAGCTTTATACGCTCAACCCCGATCCGGCGCCCGAAACGCTCGACTATCGCTTTTTCAACCGCCCCGTTCTGTCGGTTACGGGAGACTACATCGACATCGTCCGGCTGGATTTTCAGCGAACGGCCGTTTTTCTCGGCGACGTAAGCGGACACGGCCTCGGCACGGGGTTCCTTGTAAGCGCGCTGCGAGCCATCGTGCGTACGTCGATCGGATCGGGAAAATCTCTTCCCGAGGTACTCGAAATCCTGAACGAATTCCTCACCGATCGATACAGCGGCTATGAATTTCTCACTCTTTTTGCCATGATCCTGAATCTCCAGGATGGCCGTATCGAGTATATCAATGCCGCCCATCCAGGAGCTTACCTGAAACTACCTGGAGGCCCTCTGGAAAAGCTCGAGAATACGCAGCGTCTGCTCGGCATCCTTCCCGGTCCTTACAAGAGCTTTACGTATCAGATCAAGCCGGGGCAGAGAGTCTTTCTATTTTCGGACGGCGTTCTTGAGACGGCTAACTCACGAGATGAGTTTTTCGGCGAAAGCCGGCTTGCGGCGTTCCTTACCGAGAAAGGCGACGATCCGCTTGATGATGTCGTCGCCGGATTGCAGACCTCGCTGATTAGCTTTCGAGGATCAGCTCCTCCAGGGGACGATACGAGCTTTCTCGTTCTTGAATACCTGCCGGCCCGCTCGCTTCTTGATTTTGTGCTTCGGGGCCTTGGCATCAGGCGTTAACCGGAGTCTGGCATGCTTAAAACGACACGGCAGCTGTTCGACGAGATCCATGCGACGTATAACAAAAGAATTTACGTGCAGAGCGATCCGCTTCGCTACGTTTATCGCTACGAAAATCCGGAGGATCGCGAAATCGTCGCTCTCCTGAGCGCTCTTTTCGCCTACGGACGAGTTGCGTCCATCTTCTCGTTTCTGGACAGGCTCTTTCTTCGGCTCGGCCCGAATCCGGCAGCGACTCTTTGCGAAACTCGCATCACGGGAAGAGATCTCTATTATCGATTTCAAACACAGAAAGATACGGAGCGTCTGCTGGCCGTTCTTGGCGAATGGTTGCAGAGGCGATCGTTTCCGATTCTTGAACGTCCCGTCTCGCTCGACATCTATGATGCCATCGACACCCTGATTGACGAGCTAACGGCATCGATTCCCGCCGCGGGACGAACGCAGGGCTGGACGTTTCTGGTCGGCAAACCCGGAGCCAGATCGGTGGCGAAGCGATGGTGTCTTTTCTTTCGCTGGATGGTGCGCAGAGGTCTTCCTGACCCGGGACTTTACTCTACGATTCGCCCCGACAGGCTCATTTATCCGCTTGATACGCACATCCTCAAGATTGCCCGCTGGCAATCGCTTACGTCAAGACGCTCGACAACAAGAGAGACGGCCCGGCAGATCACGGCGGCCTTTAAGAATCTTTCTAAATCCGATCCTTTGAAATATGATTTTGCTCTTACCCGACCCGGCATCCTGAATGATAGAGCTCTCCTCGACAGGCTTCAGCATTCGATCGGCCTCTGAGGTCGAGCTATCCGGTGATTTTTCCTTTCCTCTGGCGATTCCATCATTAAATTGGAAACATGTCTTTGCGAATCCTCTGTGTCGGCGCCCATCCTGATGATGTGGAAATCGGCATGGGAGGGACGGTAGCGTCGCTTGTTCAGAAGGGCCATGAGTTGTTACTTCTTGATTTAACAAACGGCGAACCCACACCGTTCGGTTCGCCCGAGATCCGGGCGCGCGAATCGCAGGAATCGGCTGCCGTCCTCGGAGCACGACGTAAAACGCTGAGTATGCCTAACCGCTTTCTCGAAGATACGATCGAGAATCGCAAGACGATCGCCGCAGAGATTCGCGCCTTTCGCCCCGATTACGTGTTCGCCCCTTACTTCGACGACGCTCATCCCGATCATATCGCCGCCTCTGCCCTTGTCGATGCGGCCCGGTTTTATGCGAAACTGACGAAGAGCGACATCCCCGGCGATCCGTTCTTCCCGAAGCGAGTGATCTACTATTATCCGGTGCATCTGCGGCTTCGCATTCAGCCGAGCTTCTTGAACGACATATCGACGACGATCTCGACTAAAGCCGGAGCCATTCGGTGCTATCACTCACAGTTCGAAGCGGCCGGCAAGGCAGATCTCGTCGAACGTTTTCTCGACGAGAACCGCTACTGGGGATTCCAGGCAGGATGCGCGGCGGCCGAGCCCTTCTTTCAGAAAGAGATCCCGGCCTTCTCCTGGCCGGAGGGCTATATCTGATGATGGTCTTCTGTTCAGGAGAGTCGAGAATTCGATGAGCGTAACGATCCAGCATGGCGTAACCGAGCTTGACGGATTGATCAGGCAGCATCTCGGGCGCCCTATTCCCGAAGCCGGTCAACAGATCTGCACCGAGACCATCCGTCTTTACGCCGACGAACTGAAGGCATCCCTCGGCATAAAGGGACCTGTCTTTCTTGCCGGCCATCAACCGATCTTCTATCATCCGGGCATTCTTGCCAAAGATTACCTTGTACAGGCGCTCGTTCGCCGGCACGGCGGAACGGCCGTTTCGCTTATTCTCGACACCGACCAGGAAGCCATCGATTTCGCCTGGCCGGGTGCCGGCAGGCATTCCATCGTGCTCTCGGACGTTAGTCGAATCGTCGCCGGTCAGCGTTTGAATCCCAGTCGCAAGGCGCAGCTTCTGCGTTCTATAGATCAGGCGTTGATCGATCTTTCGGCGACGTTCACTCCGGCAGCGGCACAACGAGCTCGTCCGTATCTCTTTCATCTGCATCGGGCTGTAAATCAAACCGACGATATCGTAACGATTACGAATTCCGTGCGCGAATTTCATGCCAGCCGTAACGGCTGGAAGATTGCGTTTCTCAAGGCATCCGACCTGATCAAAACAAGGGCCTTTCGCTTCTTTGCATCCGAGGTCTGTCGCCGACCCGATGAATTCCGTAATGTCTTTAATTTCGCCCTTGCCGAGTACCGGCGCCAACACGACATCAAAAACCACGCCCAGCCCTTCCCCGACCTGAAAGAATCGGAGTTGCCGTTCTGGTATTCTCTTCACGGGAATCGCAGGCCTCTTGTGGACAGCGACATCCGCGAAGCCGGCCTGCTTGATGCAGGCAGAGACGCCCCCGCCTTTACGGCGCTGTTCGAGCAGGGGCATGTTCTTCCGCGAGCCATCACGCTCAGTCTATTTATGCGGCTTTTCGTCTGCGACCTTTTTGTACACGGAACAGGCGGCGGACGATACGATCGTATAACCGAAAAGGTCATCGAGCGCTTCTTTAACTGCCACGCGGCGCCGATCACCGTCGCGACGGCCACTCTGCGTCTCGAAGCGAGAGCTGACTTCGCGCTGCAGAGCCGAAGTCGAGAAGCCCTGCATGAAGAAGAACGACGCCTGCTTTTCGATCCCGTACGCTTTCTGCCAGACGAATGCGCCCTGCATGCAGAAAGAGAAGTGCTGATCCACATGCGACGCCATCTGAGCGGACCGGACGGCCATCTGCTATACGAATCGACTCTACCAGATCTACAGAGAGTACGTCCGGCCTTTGCCGCACATATGCAGCGTCTTGTATTGCGGTTAAAGAATCCGGCGATGAACCCGCCGGCATTGCTGCATCGCGAATTCGTCGCCCTGAGAAGACGTGCCGCTCCTTATCTGAAACGACGACGAAAGCTGCTCGAACTGGAAGCCGAACGAGAGAAACGCTGCGCTGAGAATCTGAAGCTTTTCAGCGATCGCACACTACCCTTCTTTTTTTACGACCTCACAGAGATCGAAGAGGCAGTCAGGCCCTACGGCGACGCAACTCCGCCCTGAAAGTCAGCAAGATGCACGCCATCGGGGCGGCGCATAACGCCTCGCTACGGCAGTGTTAACCGAACAGCCCGCTCAGATTATTCTTTGCCGTCGCTTTCTCCCAGTCGTCGCGATCGATGACGGTGACGTTTCGACCGTCCTGTTCGAGCCGGGCGAGGATTTTTGGCGTTTCAGAGGGGATGCGCGTCGCCAGATAGCGGAACTCCGCCCCGCATTGCGTACACTTGAGATCTTTTGTGTAGTTCAGACCGACATGCCGGCAGTTCGCGCAGCTGCCGTACAGATCGTCGATGAGAAGCAGATGGCCTTTAATCTCGTCGACGTCAAGATGCTTGTAGATGCGAAGATACTGTTTCACTCCTCTAAAGAGGCCGGTCGTGCGGCGCTGTCAAGTCGCATCACAACCGGTGAGCTGATCGAGCGTCTTACCCGATTTCGCTAAAAACGTGTCGATGTGCCGGCAGATCTGTCCCGGAAGCCCCGGGCCTCTGTAGATATAACCGGTGTACACCTGAACAAGAGAGGCGCCCGCTCTGATCTTTTCAAGCGCATCCTCTCCTGAAAAGATGCCGCCGACGCCGATAATGGGCGTTCTGCCCTCTGTAAGCTGAAACGCACGTCGGATGATCTGCGTAGAACGCTGTCGCACGGGCGCTCCGGATAACCCTCCCTGCACGTCGATGGCCGCGGGCACCGAGCTTTTATCAAGGCTTGTATTCGTAAGAATCAGGCCGTCCGCACGAGCGGCAACGATGGCTTCGATCGAGGCCTTGAGCTCCTCTTCGCTCAGATCGGGAGCGAGCTTCACGAAAAGCGGAACCCCGCGGTTCTCGTCGATAAACGAACGCAGAGCGGCAACCAGACTGTGTATCTTCGAGGCCTCCTGTAAAAGACGAAGGCCCGGCGTGTTCGGCGAGCTCACATTGACGGCAATGTAGTCGGCATAGGGAAGAAGCAGAGCCAGACTTTTCAAATAATCCTCTTCTGCCTCTTCGACGGCCGCTGCCTTGCTTTTGCCGATATTGATTCCGCGAACGATGCTGCGCGGCTGACGGGCAAGGATAGCGGCGACGGCCTCCGCTCCTGGATTATTGAACCCCATGCGATTCACAAGGGCGTCATGATCGGGAAAGCGAAACATGCGCGGCTTCGGGTTCCCCTCCTGTGCAAGGGCCGTGAACGTGCCCGATTCAACAAAACCGAAGCCCATGCGCGCGAGAAACGGATAGAGCTCCGCCGTCTTGTCGAATCCGGCCGCCATGCCCACCGGATTCTCAAAGCGCAAACCGCAGACAGTACGACCGAGACGCGAAGAGCCATAATGAAAGGCGGCCTGCATCGCCGCAGCCGCTCCGGGAATGCGCACCGCCGCCGACATGAAATGCGACACACGCTCATGAGCGGATTCAGGATCAGACAGAAACAGCAGGGAACGCAAAGCGGAATAGAACATGGGTCAATTCTTCTTTTCCAGATGCCGAGGCAAGCCCGAACGAGACGGCCGGGGCATGCCGACCGGCAGAGTAGAAGACCACGATTAGAGGATTACAATCCGCCAATTGCGATCCGGCGATTACGATCAGGCTATCAGGTCGACTGATAACTCAATAGAACGACGCCGCTTGAGAACTGCCGGCTCTCCGTTAGCCTGAGTCGCTGGACCTCGGGCAGTCCCTGAAATGGGGAGCGACCGGCGCCAAGCACGACCGGATCGATCATAAACTGATACTCATCAATCAGACGAGCGGCGGCAAGCTGAGCAATCACCGAGCCGCTTCCCAGGATGGTCATATCGGCGCCGTCTTCCTGCTTGAGGCGTTTCATATCTGCGATCAAATCAGTCAACACTGTCGTATGCTGCCACGCCGCAGAAGGCATCGTTTTCGAGAAGACGATCTTCGCTGAATCGTTCATGCCTCTTGCAACATCGGGCATCTGCTTCATCGCCATCTCCGTCGGCCAGAACAACGCCATCATCTCGTAGGTCTTACGGCCGAATACGAGAACGTCTCGCACGGACAGCGATTCCGCGGCGTAGGCCGCCTCTTCGGCGTCGTGTACATGCCATGAGGTGTCACCGTCCTTCGAGGTATAGTATCCATCGAGAGATAAGAAATTATAAGCCCTCAGCTTTCGCATATGCTCCTCCGTTTTTCGTATTGGAACATTATCAACATACCACTCGGTATGTAAAGAAAAATACGGTCCGGAAAATACTTTTCACAGGAAAGGGGATTGCTTCGCTGTCCCTGTGGGCGGTCCGATACGAAACCTCGAACGAACGCGTGAAGCGCTTCTTGCAGCCGGCTTTCAATTAATCTTCAGACGCGGATTTCAGGGCGTAAGCGTCGCCGACATCGTGCAACAGGCCGGCCTGACTAAAGGCGCCTTCTTTCATCATTTTGAGAATAAGCAAGAGCTCGGCTACGCCGTCGTCGACGAAACCATCCGCGAGCTGATGATGAATCGCTGGATTCATCCGATGGAGAACAGTTCCCATCCCACGAAGGCCATTCTCACACAGTTGAAGAAGGTGATCGACGAAACCCCTGAGGAGCGGCTGGCGCTTGGCTGCCCGCTCAATAATCTCATGCAGGAGATGTCGTCGGTCGATACGGTTTTTCACGAAAAGCTGCAGAGCGTTCTTCTGATGTGGATCGACGAAACGGAACGGCAGCTAAAAAGGGCAAGGCAGATGGGCCAGCTGAAACCGGGCGTGAAGCCGAGGCAGGCCGCCGAGTTCATCGTCATGGCGCATGAGGGCTTCTTTGGAATCATCAAAGGTCTCGGTGATAAGCGCATCTTCCGCTCTCTGTACGAATCCCTTAAGATCTATATCGAAGCCATCTCAGAATAGAGGCCATATCAGAACAAAATCACAAACGCTCCATAGCCCCTCTCAGATCCCCTACTCCGGAAGCTTGAGCCGCTTCGTGATCGCTTCGATCTCAAGGGCCTTCTTCTGCGGCGACCAGCGCAGCTCGGCAGCGACGACATCGGCGACGGCCTGTACGACCTCTGCGCCCGGATAACCAAGCGTGCCGAGCCCGGTGCGGCGAAGAAAGACGTCGGCAAGCGAACAGGCCATCTCATGGCGCACGGCAAAAACGACCTGAGCCATGATCTCGCCATCTGCGTCGAGCACACGCGCAAACGCAGGATTGGAGCGAGCCAGATCAAGGATGGTCTCGGTGTCGGTACCATAATGACGCATCAGATAATCGACCGTATTCGCCGCAAAATCAGAGTGACGACGCTTCGCCTCTTCAATGAGCTGTTCCACGGTCAATCCTCTCGCCTGAGCTCCCCTCTGTGGAAGACGATCGATGTCGCAGGCATACAGCGCTTCTTTTGCCGAAACCGACGCAACGGCCTTCTTGCCGATCTTCTTCTGAATGGCCTTAAAGATCTTCACCGCAAAATCACGGCTTGTCGTGTACTTTCCACCCGCTGCCGTTATCAAACCCTCGATACCGTCCTTTGCATGATCGTGCAGGTCGCTTCTTCTGGATGCAGAATAGGTGTCGCCCTCGCTTTCCACAAGCGGGCGCAATCCGCCATAGGCAAACTTCACATCGGCTAACGTCAGCTTCTCAGGCAGTCGAGCCGAGCTGTTAATCGCATCAAGAAATTCGACGATACTTTCGCGCGTCAGCTTCCAGTCTTCAACCGGCCCGGTATAAGATTTCTCAGTCGGACCGATCATGCTATGCCCTCGCCAGGGTGCGAAGCTGAAATGACCATGCTTTTCCACATAAAGCGTCATCACATCGGATAACTTTCGCGTGATGAGATAGATGCCCTCCGATCGTTGCTTCGGCATGTTCGTCTCGGTTTCTTTTGTGCGATTCAAAAGATCCTGTGTCCATGGCCCGGCGGCGTTAACAACGACATCGGCTCTGATCTCATAGACGGGCCCGCCTGTGCCCTCAGCATCCGAGCCGCCAGACGCAAGAAGATCTCGCACCTCTGCCCCAACGACGCGCCGGCCGTCGAAGATCAGTCGCTCCACTTTTGTATAATTCGCAACGGATGCCCCGCAGGCGACGGCCGACTTCACAAAGGCGAGCGTCAGGCGTTCCGGACTGATCATGATGCAGTCATAGAAATAGATGGCTCTCTCAAGCGAACCAAGCCCGAGCTTCTCAAGGGCCTTCTTGCCGATCATTTTATGCCAGGGTATCTTCTTGCTCGGATCCCGCGTCCATCCGCTGTCAAAAGAAAGAAGATCGTAGGCGATCAATCCGACTCGCTCAAGCAATCCTGGATTCGGCAGAACCATCGGATACGGATACACAAGATTCGGCGCAATATCAGAAAGTATGCGTCGCTCACGCAGCGCCTCGCGCACAAGGGCTATGTCGAATTTCTTGAGATAGCGAAGACCGCCATGGATCAGCTTTCCCGTAGCCGCCGATGTGGCGCCGCCAAAATCCGACTTTTCGACAAGCGCGACCGTATAACCCCGGCTCGCCGCCTCATAGGCAACGGCCGCTCCGGTAATTCCGCCGCCGATCACAAGCACATCATAGCGCCCCTCGGCACGGAGCCGCTTCATCTGCAATGGGGATCGATCCATATCAGCCCTCCTGCATCTGCGCCGACAGAGCGGCTAACAGCATCTTCTGCAGGCGAGGCCGTTCGCTCTGCACGTTCCACTGCCCCATACGCAGCATCAGAGCCGCAAGCCTCCAGGCGTCGATGGCCCCGTCGCTCATGCCGGTGATTTCCTGATACGTTTTACGATATTTCTTTAGAACGTATTTGCGAATAAACGAATAGAGGAAGACCTTGATCTGCGGAGTTCCAGGCCAGAGCTCCGCCTCGACAGAGATGAGCGAGGTGTAGGCGACATCGGCGGCCGGATCTCCGCGAAGCGCCGTCATCCAGTCGATGACGACGGGGCCTTTCGGGGTCACGATGATGTTCTCGGGATGATAGTCCATATGCAGAAGCGAGCTGCCTTCGGGTAACGCTTTTACGTATCGTCGGGCGGCCTCTTTCTGAGGCTGCGAGAGGAAGGCCAGTGGCTCGCTATCGACCATATCAAGCACGACGTTCTTCACGCTTCTCAGTCGATCGGTTTTCTTCTCGTGTATGGATGCATGCAGCCGGCCGAGGATGACCGGCAGCTCAAAGAACATCAGTGGCTTTGTGTCAGGCAGTTTGGTCAGCGAAGGACCGGTCAGTCGATCAAAGATCAGACCGCAGCGATCCGCCTGCTCGACAAACTCATAGCAGCGCATCGTCGTCGCGCCCAGCTCGAAGGCCTCGCTTGTATTGGTGAATTCACGCCGCACCTCTTCGGCCGAATAATCCGAATGAAAGAGCTTTAAGACACGCCCCTCATCCGGAAGCTCGATAATATCGGCCGATCGCCCGATGGCGATCTGACTGCCCGCTGCCATAGCCCCTCCAGAGAATGAACACCTGTTTACTAAAAACAGAAATGCCCGACGCAGGCTGTACGGTCAAGCGGGAAGAAACGCGCAGCGCGAAATATCAGATGGAGTCGGCGATGGCCTTGAAGACCTCGATCTCTTCCATTTCCATCTCTTCTCCCGTCGCACCGCCGTTCTCTGTATAATCCGCATAGGCGGACGTCCGGGCGATCACGATGCGGTTGCGCGGAGAGACATAGATGGACTGCCCGTAGACGCCGATGGCCATGAAATCGCCGTTAGCATTCTCGGGAATCCACCACTGATAACCATAGCCGAGCGTGAACTTCGAGGTATCTCGCTTGCCCGGCATCAGATGAGGGGCGTCGGGCGTTATAGAGGCCTTCACCCACTGTTCGGGCACAAGCTGTGTTCCGTTCCAGTTCCCTCTGTGTAGATAGAGACGACCGAAACGAGCATAATCGCGCAGCACGACGTTCAGCCCCATAAAGGCCGCTTCCATTCCCGTCGAATCGATCTGCCAGGTGGCATCGGACTCCATACCCATCGGCTTCCATAGCTTTTCTTCGAGGTATTCGGTCAGCGGTCTGCCGGTCGCCTCGGTGATAACCATGCCGAGCACCTGCGTATCCATACTCACATAGTTATGATACGTTCCGGGCCGGCGCTCCTGCTTCAGCGTATTCACGAAATCCACAAGCGGGGTATTAAAGGCGAAGACGTAGTTCAGGCGATTGATATCGGATGTAAGATCGCTGTAATCCTCGTTGAAGCGCACGCCCGACGACATCTGAAGCACGTCTTTAAGCCGAACGCCGTTATAACCCGATGGAGCCAGCGCCGGCACATAGTCGGTGACGCTCTCTTCGATGCTTTTGATATGGCCTTCTTGTTTGGCGATACCGAATAACGCCGAAACGAAAGACTTGGCGACGGACCATGACGTGGCCTTTGATTCTTCGGTATTGCCCAGAGAATACTTCTCGTAAAGGATCGTATCGTCACGCACGACGATGAATCCGGTCGTTTCGGTCCGCGCAAGAAAATCGCTGATCTTTCTCGTCTCGCCCTTGTAGACGTAGGTCTCGGGCAGAGGCTTTTCGCTTCTCTTGAACTGCCAGACGGTTTCGCCTTTATGAATGGCCCTTGATTCAAAGAGCGTACCGAGATTCCTGAAATTCTCGGCTATGATCGGCGCATCAAAAAGCGAAAGCGCCGTGTGCAGCCTTTGCAGCTTGTTGTAGTTGAATAATCCGGCCAGGACAAGAACGCCCAGCAGGCCTGCAAGTATCGAGGCGATCCATTTCAGGCCGCTTCTCTTTTTCTGTGTCATGCTTCCCCCTTAGCTGGCCTCCAGAAACTTTCTGAACTGCATTCAGCAAGCATTTTTGGAGAGGGGGAAGCCTTCTGGATTGCGGTCGATACCCCCCTCAGGCAAACTGACGGTATAACCCGGCCAGCTTGCCGAGGATGATGGCATGCGTCGTATAGATGGGCCTGTATTTGGCGTTCGCCGGCTCGAGGCGGATGCGTGTTTTCTCGCGGTAGTAGTATTTCAGCGTCGCCTCGTCGTCGATTAAGGCGACGACGATCTCGCCGTTATCGGCTGTATTTGCCTTCTTGATCACGGCAATATCGCCGTCCCGGATGCCGGCCTCGATCATGGAATCGCCCGATACGCGAAGGGCGAAGATATCGGTCTGGTCTTTGACCATCGAGCGGGGAAACGTAAGATATTCTTCGATATTCTCTTCGGCCAGGATGGGCAGACCGGCGGCGACGCGGCCGACAAGAGGCACCTTGATCACCGATTCGGCGACCTCGGGCATGGAGCCGTCGGGCATACGCAGGATCTCGATGGCCCGGCTGCGATTCTTCTCGCACTTAATATAGTCTTTTTTCTCGATAGCCTTCAGGTGGTCGTAGGCCCCCTTTGGCGTGATCTCAAACCGATCGGCAATCTCGCGGATCGTCGGCGGATAGCCCTGATTCTGAGAAAAGGCATAGATGTATTCCAGAATGCCGCGCTGCTTTTCGGTAAGGTCCTTCATACTTAACATTTAGAAAGCCATCAAAGAGCGGTCAACAAAAAAATGCTTCCCGAAGCGAATTATGTCGGGAATCCGGGCAAAACCCTGACGCCGCACGATCGCTTTCTTAATTCAGCTTGCCCGTGCCGCTGCAGCAGGCAAGAATCACACATGCAAACGCCCGCCCTGCATTCAGACGAATCGGCACGCCTTGATGCTCTGCGCGATCTGCGCATTCTCGATACGCCGACCGAGGAACGCTTCGACCGCATCGCCCGACTGGCGCAGTTCATCTTCGGAACACCGATGGCGCTAATCACGCTTGTGGACGAAAAGCGGCAGTGGTTCAAGGCACGCGTCGGATTGGATCTGACCGAAAGCAATCGCGAGATCTCCTTTTGCGGGCATGCCATTTTACAGAATCAAACCTTCTTTATTCCCGATACGGCCGTCGATCAGCGATTCAACGATAATCCGTTAGTCACGGGCAATCCCCATATTCGGATGTACGCCGGACATCCCATCCACGCCGCGAACGGCATGCCCGTGGGCACCGTCTGTGTGCTTGATACGGTGCCGCGCTCCGTCGAGCCGGGTATGCTTTCCGCCCTCGCCGATCTTGCCGCTATCGCCGAATCAGAGATGAACGGCATACAGCTGCAACAGCTTGCGCGGACGCTTAACGACGAAAAGGCCTCGCTTGAATCAAAGCATGCACAGGCGACAAAGCTCAATCAGATCCTCGAAAAGCTCACGCTGCTTGATCCGACATCGCATATACCAAATCCGCTGTATCTGCGCATCTATCTTTCACAGGAGTTGATCCGATGCAGGCAGCAACGCAAGCCTCTCAGCCTGCTCTGTATCGAGATCGACGGGCTCATAGAGCTGCGCCGTCTGCGCGGAGACGAGGTCGCTCGCGAAATCGTGCGTCGAACGACTCCAGTCATCACCGACATCCCCAAATGGCCGCGTGGCATGACCTTTCAGGTTGATCCCTATCATCTGGCCATCGTTCTTCCCGAAAAGGATAGCGACGGAGCGCTGACCGTGGCCCGCGAATGCCAGAGCCGCTTGCGTGCGCTGAAGCTTGTGATGCCCGGCCGCGGAGAAGCCGTTACCTGCTCGATCGGGCAGATTACGGCTTCCTCGCCGTCAGCGACGGTCGATTCGCTTCTATTGCAGCTTGAGTCGACGACGAAGATCGCTCAGGAATCGGGCCCGGAGCGCATCCGCCAGCTGACCGTATGAGATTGACAGCGGTGCGTCGTCGACCAGGCTTGCTCTATGGCCAGCATCTTTACACGCATTATTAACCGAGAATTACCCGCCTACATCGTCGCCGAAGACGACGATCATCTTGCCTTTCTTGACGTGAAGCCCGTCAAGCGCGGACATCTGCTCGTTATTCCGAAGAAAGAGATCGACTATATCTTCGACATGGACGATGAGGCGCTGGCAAGACTGAATGCATTCGCAAAGAAGATCGCCGTCGCTCAAAAAAAGGCCATCCCCTGCAAGCGCATCGGAACGGCCGTTGTCGGCCTCGAAGTGCCGCATGTGCATATTCATCTGATCCCGCTGGATGCCATAGCAGACCTTGATTTCACAAAAGAGCGGCTAACCTTTTCGAAAGAAGAATACGAAAGTATTCGAGATAGCATTAAGGCGGGGCTTTAGTCAAAGCCCTGTTCGGACGGCTTCTGTTCTCATTTTATCGAGATCGCCGGTCCATTGCAGCTTTCCTCTATAGGCCCTGATCTTCGCCTGCCGTTTGAGTCGGATCAGTGTAAGCAGGCCCTCTTCGACAACGGCCTTTTTCGTCGCCTTACCTGAGAGTTTCTGAGCTTCGGCCAGCAGAGCGTCGTCGATATCTATATTGGTTCGCATAGCCCCTCCGATGTGTAAAAAGAGCACATCAAATACACACTGGCAAGTGTTTTTCATTGCAGGGTTTACGATGGCTTTCTGTCTTTATCTGACGCAGCCCGGTCAGCTTTTCAGTTCGTCGATCGGAACCTCTTCGATTCCCAGCTCGATTCCAAGAAAAAGTTTTTCGAGAAAGGCAACATGCTCGGTGACGTCGGTTAACAGGATGCGCACCTTCGAGCGGCCGTTTGCCTGCGGAGCGCGTCTCAGCTGAAGACGATCGAGCTCGGCGGCGACGGTGCGGGCCACTTCCACCGAAGAATCCACAAGCTGCAGCTGCGGATAGACGCGAGCGAAGGCCTTCTTCAAGAGAGGATAATGCGTGCATCCAAGAACGGCGGCGCTCATGCCCTTGCTTACAAGGCCGTCCACGTACTGCCGTATAACCTCTTCGGTTACGGCGTTGTCCGTCCAGCCTTCTTCGACGAGAGGCACAAAGAGCGGACATGCCTGCGAGACGACGTTCAGATCGTCGCGTCGTTCTTTGATAAGACGTTCATAAGCGCCCGACTTCACCGTTGAGCGTGTACCGAGCACGCCGACCGTGGCGCCTGCCTCTGAGGCGGCGGCCAGCAGCGCCTCGACGCCTGGACGGATCACGCCAAGCACAGGCACCGGCATCTTCTCTTTTAGCAGAGCCTCGGCATGAGCCGTCGACGTATTGCAGGCGATGACGAGGTACTTGATCTGCTGCTTTACGAGATACGAGGCCACCTCCATGCTGTAGCGACGGATCGTCTCGGGAGAGCGGGAACCGTAAGGCACGCGGGCCGTATCGCCCAGATAGATAAAGCGCTCGTCGGGCAGAGATTGTATCAGTTCATGTAAAACGGTTAAACCGCCCATACCGGAATCAAAGACTCCGATCGGGCGGTTTTTCAGAGCATCGTCCGGTTCCGGCTTCAGGCCGGACTCCGGAGTCTCTTTCGCGTTCGTATCGTTCACTTGCCCAGTTCGAAGGCTTCGTGAACGGCTTCGAGAGCCTTGCGACCGTCCTCTTTATTGATAACGACGGTAATCTTGATTTCAGACGTGCTGATCATCTCGATGTTGATGTTGTTCTTCGCAAGCGCTTCGAACATGGCGCCGGCCACGCCGGAATGCGACTTCATGCCGATACCGACGGCTGAAAGCGTGGCGATGTTTTCCTGCACGTCGATCGTTCCGCCGCCCATCTCTTTCAGGAACGCGTCGCTGACCTCACGGGTAACGCCGACTGACGTCGCCGGTACGGTGAACGAAATCGTGTTGCGGCCGTCTTTGCCCGTGCTCTGCACGATCATGTCGACGTTGATATCGGCACGGGCAAGGCGGTTAAACAGATCGGCGGCCAGGCCGGGACGATCGGGAATATCGAGTACGGAAATCCGCGCATCATCGGATTTCAATGTCACTCCGCGAACGGCGACTTTTTCCATAATGCTGTCCTCCGGCACGACAAGCGTGCCTTCTACGTTATTAAAGCTTGAACGAACATGAATCACGACACCGTATTTCGAGGCGACCTCGACGCTGCGGCTGTGCAAGACGCCGGCACCGAGACGGGCCAGCTCGAGCATCTCTTCATAGCAGATGTGCTCGATCTTCTTCGCAGACGGCACCTTGTTCGGATCGGTGGTGTAGACGCCGTCGACGTCGGTATAGATTTCGCACTCCTTCGCCTCAAGAGCGGCAGCCAGGGCGACGGCAGAAAGGTCGGAGCCTCCGCGGCCGAGCGTCGTAATATTCTCGTCTTCATCGACGCCCTGAAAGCCGGCGACGATGCAGACCTTGCGCTCGCCCAGGCTCTGCTTGAGCCTTGTCGTATCGATATCTTGAATTCTTGCTTTTGAGTGCTTCTTATCGGTAAGAATGCGTACCTGACCGCCCGTAAAGCTGATCGCAGGCACTCCGATATGATCGAGGGCCATGGCAAGCAGAGCGATGGAAACCTGCTCTCCCGTTGAGAGAAGAACGTCCATTTCCCTGGGCTTCGGATTGGGATTCAGGGCAGCTGCCATGTCGACAAGCTGGTCGGTCGTATGGCCCATGGCCGATACGACGATGACAAGGTCATGACCCTGATCGTAATACATCTTGATGCGGTTTGCCACCCGTTTGATGCGATCGGTATCGCCAACGGAGGTGCCGCCGTACTTTTGAACGACGAGAGACATCGGGCCCAGTTTCCCGGACGCGGTCGGGCGGCAAAGCATTTCTCAAAAAAGAGTTTCTCTGCCCTGCCGGGTTTTGAAGATTGTGCAGATGCTACGCCGCGCTCTCTGGATTCCAGGCACTGTCCTTTTTTTATCTCTGATTCATCTGGCAGTTCTGAGCGTCGCCAGTCGCAACCCGGCGCAGATCTGGGGAGCGGTTCTTCTTAGCCTTTTTCTCGTTCTGTGGCTCAACCGCCGACGCATATCACATTCCCTGCGTCATATTCCGGCCTTAGCCACGGCCGTGCTCCTGATCGTTACGGTCGCCGATCTTCTCATCAATCTTGTGCCTTTCGAACCCCGACCGAATATCGGTTCAGCCTATCGCATCTTGCTGACCGCTCTGCTCTATTGCCTTCCCTTAGCCGTTATACTGCTGTCCAGACGGCGACGATTCAGGGCCCTGCTGCCCGTAGCCGGATTGACGATACTCCTGTTGCCGCCCTTCAGTTATGAGCTCAATACTGCATTTCAGGCCCCTTTTTACGGTAGAATAACGGGCCTTCTCTACCTGCTGCTCCTGTGGCGACGACTCCGCTTCAGTCGCGCGGATCTGATCCTTCTGCTGCCGGCTTTAGCAGCAGTGCCTGCTCTATTTTATGGCCACTCCCCCGGGAATACCCTGGATCATATTCAGATCTGGCTTCTTTTCGGAGCTGCGGCAATATACATCAGGCATCTCAAACAGGTAAAAATTGAGCTGCTGACACTGATACTGCCGCTATCATTCACCCATGCACTCTTTATTTTTACTTTCCCCGAAATGCATTCGATAAACAGCAACGTGACGGCAATGCTGGTCGAGGCGATGATGATTCTCGGGTTTGTATATTTATTCCGAGGGAAGCAGGACACCCCTGTTTCATCGGCAACCAGTATACTACTATTCGTTTTTCTGCTGATTCTCTGCCTGCGAATAGATTCGCAAACCGGCACAGTCGTCGTGCTGTTTTCCGGAGCAGTGTATTTTGGTTTTTACGTTATCCAGCCGCGACTGAACAAACTCCCTTGGTCGCTCTTTCTTCCAACAGGAACCGTTCTGACCATAGTTACAGCGGCTGCCTATCTCGGATTCGTGAATCAATCAAAAACGATTGTGGCCCGTCGGTTCGTGTGGGAGGTAACGATAGCCGGCATTACGGATTCTCCTGTGTCCCTGTTCACCGGAAACGGTGACTTCGGCCCTTTCCATATCTATCTTTTTCGCCACCTCCGCAGAGCGCTCTCGAACCTTGACCTTCAAGTTTTAGAAGGAGAACCATACCTGATCAGCCAGCATCCTCACAACGATATCCTCTTTGTGCTGTACGGCGGGGGGATATTGCTGCTCGGAATCATGACCTGGATGACGGTTAAGCTCCTTCGTGATTCACAACGGTTCTCGCTACCATATAAAGCTGGCGGAATCGCATTCGTCGCAGCCATGTTACTGCATGGGCTTACCGAGCCTTTCAGCACCGGAATAACTACGGGCTTTCTCTTTTTCCTCACCTTTGCGTTTTTTACAGAGCCCGGTCAGGCCAGAAGGGTCACTCCAATGGGAAGCCTGGTTCTGGCCGGATTGGCATCTTATCTTTTGATACTTGCAGTGGTTCAGATCCCTGTGACGCGCTTCTGGAGGGAGAACAACCACCTCTTCTTCGCACTCAGGAAAGATGAAAGTATTCCTGTTCAGAGCGTAAACCGGGATGACTTAAACGAAGTGGAATCTCGACTGAGAACGCTGATCCTGCTCGCCCCCTATGAATCAGACTATTATCGCCAGGCAGGCGACGTGGCACGGTTGCGATCTATAGCGAGCTCGGATAACGATCCCGCTCCAGCCGAACGTTTTTACTGTCGGGCCTTCGCCCTGCGCTCCTCGCCGCTCCACTATGCATCGATTCGCAGAGTCGAACCTGATCTGAATAAAGCGTGTCAGGGCATCTCTTTGCGGCAGGACTTACAATCCTTCGACCCACAAGGCCTGCTCGACCGTAAAATCAACGGAGCCCCTCTTTTTTGATGAATCAGAAGTTTATCACCATACCGATCGGGATGGTTACAGTCATTGCCATCATAGCCGCGATAGGCCCTTTCTATGCAGGCAAAACTGCCGTAATTCTTCTGGTCCTGCCTCTGTTCGCCTCTCTGGCTTACTGGAAACCGGACCTCGCCGCCTTTTTTCTTTTCGCCGCCGTTCCCTTATTCGGGAATCATCCCGGCGGTCGCTTCATGGAACTCTTTCCATTGCTTTCGTTTCTCTGGCTTGTCGCCGTCGCCTTAAGAGGCGGGCTGATGTCGAGTCGGCGATTCCTGATTGTCTACGCTCTCTATGTCCTTCTTTTAATTCTTCCGCTTGTACTGCATCCGGCTCTTTTCAAAGCTGCATCTTATTATAAAAACGGCCTGTTCCATCTGCTGAACGCAAACGAACACAGTCCGCTTTATCCCTTTCAACAGACCGTATGGCTTGCTCTGATTCCCCTTTTTGCAAAGGCGGCAAAGCCCCACACGCACTATGTTATCGCCGGCATAGCGGCGGGATTCGCGCTTACCGTTATCATCGGCATGTTCGAAATTGCGTTTCCTGCATTCGCCGGCGTCCTCGATCGTGTACATATTTTTATCGACGGCTATGTCGATCGCTCAACTCCTCACTGGCCGGTATCGCTTGTACGCAAGACCGGCTTTTTACGAGAGGCGCCGAATTCGCTCTTCTGGAATCGCAGCTGGCATGCCGTCTTCATCATCGCCGCGCTCCCGTTCGTTAGCCTATTCGCATTTGAGAGACTGAAAGAATCGCGCCTTTCGCGGCGCCGGATCATCATCGCCGCGGCCTCGATCCTTCTGACCCTGTATCTGCTCGCCATCGGAGCAAGAGGAGCGCTTTTCGCATGGTCGGCCTTTCTCGCCGTTGGTGTAGTCGGCCAAATTCTTTATAAATGGGAATCACGCCTTCTCTATTTTCTCCCGCATCTGGCTATCGTCGGCGCCCTCCTTTTTCAAATCATCGTACCTCTTTTCATCGTATTCACAGAACCGGGAAGAACGGAATTTCGATATCCGCAGTTTGCAGCCGCTTTAAAAATCTTCGCAATGTTCCCCTTCACGGGCGGAGGAGCGGAGTCATACGGTTACTATAACAATTTCTTTCTCAGAGCTGCTGCCGAAGCGGCGAAACATGGCTCCTCCCATAATCAGCTGCTCCAAATCGCCGTGGGCAACGGTCTGCTCGGCATCCTTTTCTATTCAGGATTGTTGATCGCCTTTGCCGGCGAGGTCCGCAAACGTATGATCGCGGCAGGGCGGGATTCGATACCATTCATGTTGATGACGGCCGGCATGACGTCGGCCCTGGTGTACGGAAGCGTTCAGGAATGGAACTACCTGCGACCGGTCATGCTGATGTGGACAATGCTTCTCTACCTTCCGTGGCATTATCAAACGGAGAGCAGATCGCCTGAAGCAAACCGGTGGTGGGTCCTAACTCCGCTCTGTATTCTTGCGCTGTTATTCAGCTACAGATCGCTTCCGGATTCTGAGTTTTTTCAAGCCACTGATCAGGCCTTTACCAAACAGATTGAAACCCCGACCGGCGATAATAACTCCGATGCCTCATCGAAGGCCTTCACTCCGACAGCGCCCTGGCTGGGCGTGGAATACGTCGATCCCGATCGCTTTGTTATCATGCAGGGAGAATCCCACATCCTTCTACCCTCTGAGTTGCAGATCGGAAAAATCACGTCTCTGCGCGAAGACACGGAAGTAATCTCTGTATGGAGCCGCGCAGAGAAAGGCCGTTATCTGAGAATCCGATGTCATAGTACCAGCCCGGACCTTCGCGGCGATTTCGACGCGCGCAGGCTCTGCGCAGAAATCACGATTCCCGAGAGCACGAAGTTTTTTCAGTCGCTCGAACGGCCTGCCCTTTACAGAGAAAGAACAAAGCAGAGGGGTCTTTTTTAGTTGCCGCTGGGCTTCCTCTCGATTTTTCTATACGAGATGCAGGTTTGCCGTCGGCAGACTTTCGATAACGGCCGGAGTCGCACCGAAAACCATGAAGTTTCGTTTAAACAAGAGAGAAGTAACCGATCTATTGAAAGAAAAGGGGATTAACCCGACGGCACAGCGAGTCGAAATCGCACATCTCCTGTATCAGAAGCCGCAGCATCTTTCTGCCGACGAAATCCTGAGCCTGCTGAATGCCGAATACGAACAGGTAAGCCAGGCGACGGTTTACAACACGCTGAAGCTTTTTGTCGACAAGAAAGTCGTGCGCGAGCTGATCTTCTCGTCTGACCGCATCTACTACGATTCCAACACCATCCCGCATCATCATTTTGTCGACATCGATACGGGTCGAATCTTCGATATTCCGCTCTGCATTATTCCCGTTCCCGAACTGGATCGACTGAATATGGGCGATGCTCAGATTCTTGAAACGACGCTCGTCCTTCGCGGGCGTTTTCCGCACCGCGAAACCCATGTTCAGATCCAGAACGATCTATCCGATCACGTCGTTAAGAACGGCGAACGCTGCGCCCGTGAATCAGGTATTGAGATCGGTCAACCGTCGCTGAAAAGCACGGCCAGCTGAAACGCCTGCTTCGTCTCCCTCACCGCCAGCTGTCTCATGCACTGCCTCAGAATGCAATATCGAGCATGCCGGTCCGCCTGAATGCTCGGCCGGGCTGCCTGTATGCAACCATAATGCGATCAGTGCTTTTTACGAATGAGCCAGTCCAGCAAGCCCGGAGCCAGTACCCTGGCCAGATAGATAAACCTTCCCGTGAAGTTCGTGAAGACGCGGCGACGGTCTGATTCGATGGCCTTGCGAAAGATACGTGCCACCGCTTCGGGGGTTTTCGCGTTCGAAGCCTGCTCTTCTTGAATCGGCCGACCGTCGGCGCCGATGCCCGATGTGCGCAGCGATGTGGCTACATACCCGGGGTAGAAGATGGCCGTTGTAATGGCGTCATCGCGCAGTTCGTGAGCGATGCTCTCTACAAAGGCCTGTGCCGCGGCCTTGCTGGCGCTGTAACCGAAACGCTCGCTGATGCCGTACAATCCCGAAGGGGTTGAGATAAGAACGATCTTTTTCTCGGCATCGGCCTTTTTCAGAAAGGGTAGAAAGGCGCGCACCGTTTCAACGGCACCGAAGAAATTCAGCTCCATAATGCGCCGTAATGCATCGCCAGTTGAGGCGTCAAAACGGCCATGCATGGTCATACCGGCGTTCAGAACGAGCAGATGCAGTCCGTGATCCAGCACCTCTCTGAGAGTAACGGTAGCCTGCTGAAGAGACGTCGGATCAGTTACATCACAGACAACTGTAATGGGACGCCGACCGCATGCCGATTCCACCGCATCGGCTACGCGCTGTAGCTCATCGGCCCGACGGGCAAGCAACACACAGGTCATGCCGGCACGACTGAATTCATGTGCCAGCGCCTCACCAATGCCCGATGAAGCTCCTGTAATGACTGCAAGGCGTCCTTTGATCTGCATATCTTTACTTTTCGCGCCAGATCCAGAAGTCAATGCCGTAAAAAAAGGGCCGGCTAAGCCGACCCTCTCTTGAATCAGGAGTCATAGCATCTACGGCCACAACTTCTACGGTGATGGCTGTCTATCAGCGAGCCCTTTCTTTATCAGTGAGGGCGCCCAGGAAGGTCACGATCGACTTCACCTCTTCATCGCTGAGCTTCTTGTTCAGCTGTAAATGCGCCATCTGCTGAACCGCATCTTCGAGCGTAGCGGATGCGCCGTCATGGAAATACGGAGCCGTCAGTGCAACGTTACGCAGCGAAGGCACTTTGAAGAAGTACTTATCGGCGTCTTTCTTCGTAACGTCATAGCGACCGAGGTCCTTCGTATTCGCATACGGATTCAGAAGTCCCATTTTCTGATAGGAATTACCGCCAAGCAGCGGGCCGTTATGGCATGACATACAACCGGCATCCATAAAAGCCTTCAGGCCTTTCTTCTCTTCGGCGCTGAGCGCTTTTGCATCACCGCCAAGGAAATCATCAAATCGGTCTTTTGTGATCAGCGTCGATTCAAAGGCGGCGATAGCAAAGGCAAGGTTATCGTAGGTGATCGCCTCTTTTGCTTCGGGAAATGCTCCTTTAAAAAGCGTCTGATACTCTTCGATCGCGCCGATCTTTTTCACGACCGCCTCTTCGGAGGGCATGGCCATCTCAACGGGATTCAGGATCGGCCCTTTTGCCTGCTCGGTGAGGTCGGCGGCACGGCCGTCCCAGAACTGAGCGAGGTGAAAGCCTGCGTTCAGAACGGTCGGCGAGTTACGGCCGCCGATCGTGCCCGCCGGAGCGCCGTTCGAAAACTGATTGTTATCGACGCCGCCGAGCTTCTCATCCACGCGGTGACAGGTATTGCATGATTGCGTATCGTTGACAGAAAGACGAACGTCGAAATAGAGCTTCTTTCCGAGTTCGATCTGCTGCGGGGTAACCTTTTCAAAGCCGGGCATCACAGCCGGAAGCGGCTTGAAAAGCGTGCCGGCCCTTGTCATCAGTTCTTTCGTTTCTGCATCCGGACCGCATGATATAAGCAATCCGACCGTCAGAAATAGGGGAGAAATCAAAATCCTCTTCATAGTGGCGAACGATAATAATCTTCGATTGTGCGGTCAATTAAGAAACATTCTAAATTTTCAATTTCCGAATAACCTTTTTTTATTGAATGAACGCCGTAGCGGTGGAGCATGCTCTTATGAAGACAGTGGCGATGGTTGGCACAGGCATTATGGGTCGCGGCATGGCGATGAATCTGAAGAAGAACGGAGTTAGATTGAGACTCTTCTCGCGATCGCCCGACAAACTCGCCGATCTTCGCGATGAGAACTGTAGCATATTCACATCGATCAGCGAAGCGGCGAACGGAAGCGATCTTACCGTCATCTGTCTGACCGAAGACGAAGTTGTGCGTATGGCCTTTTTTGAAAGCGAGCTGCTTGAGGCACGACCTGGCGCCATCATCGATACGGGAACGACGTCGCCCGAACTCACGCTTGAAATGGCCGACGACGCAACATCGGCAAGTATCCCTTTTCTCGACGCCCCGATGACTGGCAGCAAACTCGCCGCAGCTGCCGGGCAGATCCTCTTCATGGTCGGAGGCGATGCCTCGCTCATCGAGAATTTCAGATTCTTCTTCGACGCCTGCGGGAAAAACGTTATCCATTGCGGCCCGGTTTCAAGCGGCCAGCGCGCGAAGATCGCCCTGAATATGGTTCAGGCCGGCCTCTTCCAGATCTACCTCGAAGGGTTCCATCTCGCCGTCCGCGATGGAGTCTCCGCCGACACACTGATGGAAATACTCAGCCAGTCCGCGGCCGCATCCCCTCTGCTCGATTTTAAAATGGGCTGCGTGCTAAAGCGAGACTTTGAACCGCATTTCGCGTTACGGAACATGAACAAAGATATGAACCACGCCATGCAACGAGCACAGCAGCTTCATACGGCCATCCCGCTCAGCTCGACTCTGAAAAGCTTCTACGATGCCGGTATGGCGGCCGGCCACGGCGAAGAAGACTTCTGCTCGCTCGCCCGTATCATGGAAGCTCTGAATCATCAAAGGCTTCGCTGAGCATCGCAGATTCCGTTTGCTGCTCTTCGGTATTCTCTGGCAATGATGGCAGAAACAGGCCCAGGGTGGTAAAATGCTCTTTAAACCAGGAAGACGGAGTGAATCCCGTAAAATGCCGGAATTCTCTGGTCATATGCGCCTGATCAGAAAACCCCATTTGCATGGCCAGATTCGCAAGGCCGTACTTTAAGAAGCCCGGAATATTATTCTGTGTGCGACGAAGACGTGCGAGTTTTTGAACGGACTTCGGCGCCATACCGAATTCAAGATGGAAGAGACGCTCCAGATGACGGGGCGAAATCGATAAGCCGGCAGCCAGTTCTCGTATCGACAGGCTCGTGTTTGCATTCAGGCGATGAAGCGCAAGGCGGATGAGTGGGTTCGGTTCAGTAAGCCGGCGCAAACGTTTCAGGACGCTTTCAACGGCCTGCACACGCCCCTCAAAGCTGGTCGTTCCATAGCAGGCATCAAGCAACGGATACGCCAGCTCAGGCAGGATCTCGAGAAGATCCGGGAATTGATCCAGAAAAGGATCGGTTTCCAGTCGAAACCATTGGAAGGCCGTGCGCGGTTGCAATCTTATAGCGAAGAAGGCACCGTTTACAATATTCTCTGTCGAGATATTCCACCATGTGCTCATCGGCCCGGTGTAGAAAATCAGTGGAAGGATCGCTTTATTGCGATCATTTTCAAGCACGCCAAACGGACGGAGCTGAATGATGATGTTGGATTCTATCGTCGGCGTGATACGCGGAAGCGCCGCGTTCCGGTGAAGGTCGTCCCAGGCCCAGTAATGCATAACCATTTCTGAAAGGGATGGATCGGGTAATTGAAAATTGACTTTCATGGTCGTATTCTTTCAGACCACAGCGGCCCGACCTTTTTTCAAACTTCTGTCTGGAAAAAGCGACCGTATGAAAAAAACTGCAAAACGGCCTCAGAGATCGGCCTCGGCCATCTCAGCATAGGGTTGCAGCGCTTTTTCAATCTGCTCGGGTGTGATGCCAAAAAGCGCCGCCGTGCGATTGAGCACTCGATCCACCAGGGCATCGGGGCAGCTTGCACCGGCCGAGAGCAGGATCGTAACCGACCCTTTTGCGGGCATCCACGAAGATGATATCTTTGCCTGACCGCTTTTCAGATCAAGATGCCGAATCTCATCTCTGCTGATCAGTTCGAATTCATCTTTAATATAGTAGGTGGGCATTTTTTCTTCACAGAGTTCGACGAGATGCGATGTATTCGAAGAGTTATACCCACCCACAATCAAAGCGAGATCGCCCTCGTCCGTCAGCATTTCTTTCAGAGCCGTCTGATTTTCGGACGTCGCATAGCAGAGAGTATCGCGAGTATCGGCGAAATGGTCGGATAAGTTCGTATCTCCGAATCGCCGGATAATGGCCGATTTGAGAAACTCACTGATGGCGTGCGTCTCGGTGGCCAGCATCGTCGTTTGATTCACCACGCCGATGCGCGTCAGATCGGCCTCCGGACGAAAGCCGGGCGAGCATCGGTCGGGAAAATCCTGAAAGAAACGATCAATCGGCCTTTCATTGCATATGTATTCGGCAAGGACGGCAGCCTCTTCCATGTCCTGGATAACCATTCCCGGCGCATTCAATAGCGCGTGCGAGAAGGTGGCCCGCGTTTCTTCATGTTTGAAGCGTCCGTGAATGATGACCGTATAACCCCTTTCGCCGAGCTGCGACGAACGGTTCCATACCTTCTCAACAAACGGACAGGTCGTGTCATAGGTTTGCGTGTCGATCCCGCGAGATTGCAGGAGATCAAACATCTCCACCGTCGTTCCAAAAGCGGGAATAATGACGACATCCTCGGGCTTAAGATCGGTAAGCGGAATCAGAGGAGTGCCGTCGGTCTTCATGAGGAACTGAACGCCTCGCTGCTTCAGATCTTCGTTCACGTGAGGATTGTGAATCATCTCGCTCAGCAAGAAGATCCGCTTTCCTTCATTTTCGTCGATGGCTCTGTAGGCCTTTTCAATGGCATGTTCGACGCCGTAGCAGAACCCGAAATGCCTGGCTATCTTGAACCGCAGGCCTTCCAGCTCAAGTACGGTCGGTGTGAGATCCTTGCGATACCGGTCCTGAGCCCGTCTGGCCCTCTTTAATAAGGATATAACAGGGGAACGGTAAAAAACGGGAATCTCAAAATGGCGTCGGGTCACAGGGAGAAGAAAATCATAGAAAGGGGACGGTAAAACCTTTTTTTTGGCGGCCATAGCTCCAGATTTTTGTTCTAATAGAATGACTGTGAGGAAGATCCGATGGATCATCCGGAACAGTCAACCGCCGTTTCCTGATCCGGCCCCGGTGGCCGGATTTTTTTTGTTTTGACGTAGCGGTGTTCAGAGAGCTAATATCGGCCATGCAAAAGACTTCCTTTCTCAAGCGACTTGTTGTCGGCAGCATGATCTCGCTGACTCTCGTTCTTTCCACCGCTCAGTGTTTTGGCGGCTTCGCGCTGACCAAAAAGTTGTATCAGTTCAACAAATCAATCATGGCCGGCGACAATAGCATGGGGGCTCGATTTGTACGGACGCTTGTTATGTGGATCATGGCAATCATCCCGGTTTATGGAATCGGTATGTTTGTTGACCTGATCATCCTGAATCTTGTCGAGTTCTGGTCCGGCAAGCCTCTGATTGCCTCATCCTCTGGTCCTGACGCAAGAGTGACATTTACTCAAATCAACGAAAACGAGTTGCGCATCGATATTAAAGACGCGAAGATTTCCTCGTTTCATGTGTTCCGCGATCGTCCGGGTGAGTTCTTCCTGAAAGAAGGCTCCTCATACGTTCCGGTCGTCATGCCCGAAGATCTACAGGCCTTCGATATAAATGGAACGACGTCCATCAGCTGTGAGCGCACAGAAGCGGCTCTTGTTTGTTCTGAGGGAAAGAGCGAGAACGCGGCGATTCAGAGCGGAGTAGAGCAGGCTCAGTATGAACGCCTGCAATACCGTACCCGTCTTGCTCTTGGTATCGGCGCCGAAGCGGCGTCACGCTGATATCTTCGCCTTAACTGGCTAACCGGCACCGACACACCGGTGCCGGTTAGCGCTCTTCGTCCGCAAGCAGATTCAACGCCATTACCAGCGGAAAGATGCCGAGCGCCGTAGCCGAGAAGAAGTTCCACCAGATGACCGGATCGCGCATCAGCTCTCTCTGCGCCTCTGAAATCATACCTCCCCATGACGAAGTGCCCGGCTCGATGCCGATGCCGATGAACGTGAGCACGGTTTCGGCCAGGATAACGCTCGAAGATGAAAGGGCGAAGTTGATACGGACAATAGGCATCGTATTCGGCAGAATCTCTCGCAGAAGAATCGCCGGTACAGACATGCCCGTGGCCCTGGCAGCTCGAATGAAGGCCTGCTCGCGAAGACGCAGCGTCTCGCCTCTGACAAGGCGCGCCAGATCGACCCACGACGTCAGCCCGATCGCGATAACGACCCATAAAAGCCCGCGACCGAACACCATGAGAAACGTGACGACAAAGAGAATCCAGGGAATCGACGCGACGGTCGTATACAACCACTGAATCACATCATCAACGCGACCGCCGAGATAGCCTCCGAGCAGGCCGAGAATGATGCCCACCGGGAACGAAACAAGAGCGACGCCAAACGATAGAAGAATAGCCGTTCTCGATCCCTGAAGAGTCTGCTTGAATACATCGTTCCCGTTCACGTCCGTTCCAAGCAGATGAAAACCGACGGTCGGATTCGAAAGCCCTTCCAGAGGATACGTATAACTCTTTTCCTTGACGACGCCCAAGCTCCCCTCAAAAGCGGCGTCAAGAATGCTACGATATCCCGGAAAGGGAATGATGTCAAGCAGGCCGAATGCGAAATAGAAAACGACGATATAGAGACCGATCTTTCTTCCGCTGAACTTCATGTCTTACTCCAACCGTATACGAGGATCAGCCAGCGCATAACTGATATCCGTTAATATGTTACCCGTCATATACAGGAAGGCGCCCATATACACCATAGCGCGGATCACGGGAAAATCCTGCGAAAGAATGGCCGTAAAGAGCATATCGCCCATGCCGGCTATGCCGTAGAATTGCTCGAGCAAGAGCGAACCGCTGATCAAGAAAGGCAGCGAGATCACGACCGTCGTCAGAATCGGAATCATCGTATTTCTAAGAATATGCCGGACCATCAGCACGTTATCGGTCGCTCCGCGCAGTCGGGCCGCCCTTACAAAAGGCGCCGTCACCGAATCGGCAAGAACGGTGCGAAAGAAACGTATATTCGACCCGATGCCGGCGATGACGGCGACGGCGACGGCCGGAGTAATGGAGCCATGAATGGGAAACAGACGCACAAGATCGCCGAAGATCCAGCCTGAAGCGAGAAGAAAAGCCGGCAGCGGTATACTCATCAAAGAAACCGAGATAAGGCGAAGACTGGAGTCGAGGCGTCCGCGTCGATAGGCGGCAAGAACGGATAACGCGAGGCTGAGTAGAAGCGTCACAAAAAAAGAAGGCGTCATCAACATCAAAGACGGACCGGCACGACGAACGATCTCGCCGGCAATGCGCCTGCCGCTGCGATCCGTTCCAAAATCCCCGGTCAGCAGATCTTCAAGGCCGAGAAAAAAACGAGAGTAAAGAATGCCGTGCTCTTTAAATTCCGGGTGCACGCGACCATCCGCCCTGACCTCGTCGGCCATATAAGGCAGATTCAAGAAATACGGAAGGTGATATCCATTGGCTCGCACCCAGTTCTGTAGAACGGGCACGGGAGCCTGCTGCAGATTCGTGCGAGCGATCGCCATCGGATCTCGAATGTGAAACAGCGCGAAAGTAATGCCATAGACGCCAAGAGCGACGGGAATCGAATACAGCAATCTTCGAATAACGAAGGCCAGCATCAGAAGCCTCCTCCGAAAATCGAATTCAGCGCTTTCACTTTTTCACTCCGCAGCTTCGGACGCACGCTGCGGTATTTCAGCTGGTTGAAATTTACAGGGTGCGGAACGACCGGATCAAGATACGGCCAGGAAATCGAATACAGCACCGGATGATGCGAGAGCATGAGCGGCACGTCGCGCTTCAGTATCGCATCCATACGTCGCAGTCGATTCCGGCGTTCCGGCCCCGGATGCATCGCCAGGATTTCAAGATAAAGGGCATTGAATTCAGGATTATCATACGAAGACTCGTTCAGCGTACCGGAACGATTCGGGCCGTAAAAAAGCTGATAGAAGTTCTGCGGATCGGCGTAGTCCGCCCCCCAGGCCCATGTCGTGATCTGAAACTCCTTCTTCATACGTTTCTCGAAATAAGTCGGCGTATCGTAGACGTCGATTTTCAGCGTCCATCCGTTCGCCTCGGCCGATTCCGTATAAAAACGATAGATGGCCGTTCCGCCGGCTCTGGCGATATCGACCATACGTAACGTTAACCGGTTCCCTGTGGCGGGGTCGACGCCTCCGGGATAGCCGGCTCGCGCAAGAAGGGTCGGCACGCCTTCTGCACATTGATAGGCCCGTCTCTGCTCGACGATACCGTCGGCATTTCCGCTGGCTGATCCGCTCATGTTTGTATTTTCCGTTCCTCCCTCCATGCCCGGGGGGATCAGGCCCGCCGCCGGTACAGCGCGGTTACGGTAAAAACGCGCGATAAGATCTTCGATATTAAAAGAACAGGCCACGGCGCGTCGTAGCCAGACGTTCGGCCCGACGACGGGGTCTTGCAGGTTGAATAGCAGGCCATAAGTCACAAGCTCGCTATCGCTGTCAGAATAGATCCCCTGCTTCTGAAAGCGTTCGGTAACATCATGCCCGTCAAAGACCTGATCGAACGTATCCTGTCCGACGCTGATGCGGTCCATGTATCCCTGCAAAAAGAGCCGCCAGAGCGTCGGGCCCGATTTAACCTCGGTCAAGCGCACCTCGTCAAGCAACGGCAGCTCTTGCTCTCCTCTCTCGGGCGAGACCGTATAACGCTGAAAGCCCGCATAACCGGGATTCTTTTCGAGAACGATATGCGACTGCAGCCGGCGATCTTTGATGTAAAAAGCACCCGATGCGGGAATGCCTTCTTCGATAGAGCGACCGGCGGCGACCATGCGTCGATAACAGGCCTCTGACATCGGAGCCGACGACGGAATAGCGAAGAAGTAGATCAGTTGCAGATCGGGCTTTTCAAGCAAGATCTGAATGCCGTCGTCGTCGAAACGGCTGACGCCGCGGATATTGCCTTTATAGCGATCCTCATCTTTATCGACAGATCGCTTCTCAAGCTCGTCGGCGTATTCGTTAAAGCCGATGATGCGTTCAAGCAACGGGGAGGCATAAGGACTGAGAGAGCGATCGGCCGTTCTCTTGATCGTGAAGATCACGTCATCGGGCGTCACCTCGGGCCCCGTCTTCCCGTCGAAGCAGAAATCCGGAGCGTAACGAAGACCTTTTCTCACGCGAAACCGAAAGGCATGCACGGGTCGCCCCTCGAATAACACGGTCTTCTCTTCGGGCATCTCTGATGCAAGCAGAGGAACGAGTCTCAGCGGACGAGCATGATAGTCATATTCATAAGCCGTCGAATGCGTGTTCGAGATGATCGAGAACGAGACGACGTCGGTGGCGCGTACCGGATCAAGCGTTTTTGGATCATCGGAAAGCGGCAGATAGTGTACGGCTCGATCATCCAGAGATCCGTAGGGATTATTCAGCGGCTCTCTGCAGAAGAGAGGAAGAAGCAGAGCAACGACGACGCAGACTCGCAGGATCACCCGCTCATCCCACCGCGACGGCGCAAAAATGTAAAGACGATTTTTGCGCCCGATATGATCAATAGTCGATATTCAGCTCGCGAATCCGTTTATCAAGAGTATTCCGGTTGATGCCCAGATACTTCGCCGCCTTTGTCTTCGTATAGCGAGTACGCTTCATCGCATATTGAATCAGGCGACGCTCCACTTCTCCAATAACGAAGTCATAGGCCCTGCCATCCAGATCGTCAAGATCGGCGCCCGGAAGCAGATTCGCCTCAAGCGAGCCGCTCTCAGCCGCCGCCGTCGCTGCCGGCTCCTTTCGCGCCGGAGCAAGATCGAGCATTTTTTCTTTGCCGCTTACCTGAATGTGAGCAAGCACCTCTGAAAAATCGTCGATATCAATCGTCGACGAACGCGAAAGCACGACGGCGCGCTCTACCATGTTTTCGAGCTCACGCACGTTACCCGGCCAGTCATACGTTTCAAGCAGGCGGATGGCCTGCGGCGTTATTCCTTCGATCTTCTTCGAATTCTCTTTCGCGTAACGTGCCACAAAATGATGGACGAGAATCAGAATATCTTCATGGCGTTCGCGCAGAGGAGGAATCGTCAGCTGGATAACGTTTAACCGATAGAAAAGATCGGCGCGAAACCTTCTCTCTTCGATCAGCTGTTCGAGATTGGCGTTTGTCGCCGCAATCACCCGTATGTCGACCTTGCGTGAGCGACCGCCTACGGGCTCGATCTCCTTTTCCTGCAAGACGCGAAGAAGCTTCGCCTGCAATCCAAGATCCATCTCGCCGATTTCATCAAGAAAGATCGTTCCGCCGTCGGCGATCTCGAACTTGCCTTTCTTGTCGGCGTTAGCTCCCGTGAACGACCCCTTCTTATGACCGAAAAGCTCGCTCTCAAGCAGATTCTCGGGAATGGCCGCGCAGTTGATCTTGATGAACGGCATGTCCTTGCGCGGGCTGTTATAATGAATGGCCGAGGCGAAAAGCTCTTTTCCCGTACCCGACTCGCCTGTGAGCAGAACCGAGGACCGCGACTCTGCAATGATACGTATCTTTTCAAAAAGTTCCTGCATCAGCTCCGAACGACCGATGAGGTTACCGAACTGATACTTGCGTGAAAGCTCCTGCCGCAGACGGATGTTTTCGACGACGAAAGGACGCGTCTCTTCTTCGATCAGGCTCTGAATAGCGAAGGCCTGTGAGATCATAGAACCGAGAATCTGAAGAAATTCAAGAAGCTCTTTAGGATCGAGCTCCTGCTTGTGCGTGAAGATGGAAAAAACCCCCACCACCTCCTGATTCGAAAAGATCGGACAGCAGAAAAAACCCAGGTCCAGGTTATCGTTAACCACTTTCATGCGGTTCAGGAACTCGGGCTCGCTGCGAGCGCTTGGAATAAAGACGGCCTGGCGGTTCTGAAATGCCGTCCCCGTAATGCCTTCACCGGGAGCATAGGTTACCTGAAGCGACTCCTCCGTATGCGCTCCGACGGAGGCGACGATTTTCAAAAGACCTTCCTGACGATCATAGACGAAAAGCGTGCTGCGATGAATACGAAAGGCCTTCTGCGTCGTCGTCATCACCTCTTCGAAGAACTCCTGCAGACTGAGCGACCGCGGCAGGATACGCGAGATCTCAAGCAGCACACGGTGAAAGCGATCGCGCATGCGCAGCGTTCGGTTATCGGCGATTTTCACGAAGATCGTGGAAGAAAGGTTCGAGACGATTTCAAGCAGGGTGACGTCGTCTTTGCTGAAGGCTCCGACCTGCATCGCATCCAGCGAGAGCACGCCGATCATGCGATCGGAATTGATCAGCGGAACGGCGACCTCGGCAAGCAGGTCTTCGCGAATCCGCACATAGTCGTCGGCCGTGCGCGTATCGTCGATCAGTCGCGGACGAACGTGCCGCGCCACCCATCCGGTAACGCCCTCGCCAAGACTCAGGCGCATACCGCCCGCATCTTTGTTTAAACCGATGGCGACTCTTGTAACGAGAACCTCTTCCTCTTCATCATAGAGCATGATGCTGCCGGAATCAGCACCCGTCGCCTCCATACAGGTCTTGAGAAAATACTCAAGAACCTCTTCTGGCTCTTCGATGCGGTTCATCGCCTCAGCAAGGATGGCAATGACATGGATTAAGCGGTCTCGGACGTTCTCCCGGTTCATTGGGATCGGTTTGCTACTGCCTCTTTCCTGTGCAATTTTATTTTTTTTTGAGCACACATCCGCTTACGCAGCGATACTTGACATGAGAGTCAATCCTTTAGAATCAGCCCATGCAGTGGGATGCTGGCGATCTGCCATTCCGAGAACATACCCTGAGGCGGTATACATTTCGCGCAGCCACCAACGCCGGCCCGCCAATCCTCTTCTTTCATGCGACAGGCTACTCCGCTCTAACGTATCGCACGCTCTTTCAGAAATGGGCCGATGCCGGTCATGACGTCCACGCTCTTGATTTCCTGGGTCACGGGCAATCGAGCAAGTCGCATGCCTTCTCGGACTGGTTCTTCTTTCGCGACCAGGCCGTTGAACTGATCGACTCCGTTGTCGCCGAAACGAATCGCCTGCCACTGCTCGTCGGACACTCGCTCGGAGGCGCAAGCGCCCTGCTCGCCGCCAGGCAGCGTGATGTGCTCGGCGTGGCGGCCCTTGATCCGGTCGTGCTCGGCCCTCTCAGCATTCAGCTCATACGCTTTTTTGACGCCCCCCTTGCAAAGGTCGCCGAGAAACGCCGCGCCGACTTCAAGGACCTGAACGTGGTACGTCGTAGCTATCGTCGCAGCCCCGCCTTCAAGCAGTGGGACGATCGCGTCTTTGCCGACTATCTCGATTCCTGTTTCGTAAAGCAGGGCGACGGCTTTACGCTTGCCCTGCCTCCGCAGATTGAGGCCAGGGTGTTCCGCTCGCTGAAGCCTGGCCACTGGTCGCATTACAGGTCGCTTCAGCATCCGCTCTTTATCTTCACAACGACCGGATCGGACGTCTGCCCCGTACGATCCGCACGTGCGCTCTGCTCAAAGCATCCGCTTTCAGAGTGGAAGCTGCACGGGTCGGGATCGCATTTCTTTCCGATGGAAGATCCGGAACAGACGGCTGAAGAGGTGCTGCGCTTCTCGCGCAAGTTAACCGGAGGCTGAACGGGCCCGGGCATTCGGTCCGGAGTTCCGTTAGCGATGCGCAGATCGGTTCAGGAACAAAAAACGGCGCCGCAGCGCCGTTTACATCAGAGCTTGAACCTCTGGACGGTTGTTATTGTGTTACCGTCTCGGTCGCATAGCGGATGTTTTTCACGGAACTCTCGTCCACGAAATGACTGCCCTGCACCGTCTGCACAAGCAGCTTGCCGCCGGATTGCGCCACGACGACGCCTCGCAGCACTCTGCCGTCTGTTAACGTGATCAGCTCGATCTCCTGCTGATAGATACGCTTCAGATCTTCTTCAGACTTCGCCTCTTGCAGCTCTCCCGTAAGAGAAGAGGCCTCTGCAAAGGCGTCGGCATTGCGCTGCATCTCTACAGCCTCTTCGACCAGCCCTTCGGATTTGCGATCTGACGGCTGATCGAGGTTATCACTCAATCGGATCTCTCTATTCGCTTCGATGATATGCGTTTCGGTTTTTCCCTTCATGCCGGTCGCTTCGACCATGCCCTCGGCGACGACGACGGTCGTCGCATCGGACTCTACATTAAACTCATAGATCGTACCCCGTACTGAAGCGACGGCCGTCGGTGAGATAGAGCCATGCTGTGCCCCTGCATCAAGCTTCTTTACAAGGTGCAGGGTTTTACCGTTGCTCTGCTCGATATAGATCCCTTTGCCCGGATCGGCGGGCGTGGCCAGAACGACGTCGGTGCTCTCGCGCAGACGGACGATCGCCCCTCCCTCAAAAGCAAGGTCGACCATCGAGCCGGGCCCGGTTATGATCTTCGTGCCGGCGCCAAGAATGTCGCCGCTGTGCAGAGCGACACTGCCGTCTGCGGTAACCTTAGAGGCCTCGCCTTTCAGAAAAACGACGACGGCCTTCAGTTTGCCAGTGTGAGACACGGCCGGTGCCTCAGGAGCGCTCTGCCTGAAAATCGTGAACAATGCGGCCGAAACGGCGATCAAAAGAGTTGCGGCGGCGGAGAAATAGATCTTCTTCTTGTTTTGTGTGTTCGGGGATGCGACCATCGTCGTGTCCTCCAGTTGGATTCTGGGGGCACGGTTTAACCATTCGTCCGAGAAATCCGGAAACGTCGGCTCTGCTACCTTCTCTTTAAAGAGCGGTAGATAGGCGTCAAATTCCGGATTACGCTCTATTTCATGGATTTCAGCCATACTACGAAACGGTTCCCGTCCCCTCTATCCTTCACACACAAGAATCAGACGCATAAATTTCAAAAAACTCCCGTGCCCGGAGCCGATGTCGCTTTTTTTCAAGATCTTCATTCACCATTCCAGATCGGCGGGCTGAAATCCAATCTTTTTCCCTTCTGTGACAAGTTGTTCTTTCGCCTTTTTTAACATGCGAAAGGCCGTCGTAACGGAAAGATCGAGCACCTCGGCGACCTGCTCGATCGTCATCCCATGCTCAAAGCGTAGAATCAGGGCGTTTCGCTCCACCTCGTTCAGGTGCTGCAGCAGATCAGAGAAAATGCGCATCGCCCGCTCTTTTTGATCGGCGCCGATCACACTGGCCTCCACGGCCGACGAAGAGCCGGGCGCGGCCAGCTTCTCGGGATCGTCATGCAGATGCACGCGACGATTATAAGAACTCTTATAATAATTGATGAGAATGTTGCGGGCAGCGCGAAAGAGATACATGCGGCAACGATTCTCGTCGGGTATCTCTTTATCTTTGAAGATGCGAATGAAATTGAGGAAGACGTCCTGCATCAGGTCAAGGGCGGTCTGCTCGTCCCCCACCGATCTGCGCAGAAAGCCATAGATCGGCATACGGAACGTATTATAGAGATACCGGAATGTCTCCTGCCCCTGACTCATAAATCACCGATGCGTTAATGGGACTGTTTTTTCGTTGATCCTTTTGCGCAAGAAAAATCTTTGTGAACTCTCCGGAATAATCAAGGTCCAAAACATAGAATCCGGAACGACCCGCGAACAGTATTGAAAAAAAAGGTCATCGCCCTTGTGAAAAGAAATGTGAACAGATACATGAAACGCATTTTTCTCGTTCTTTTGCTGCTGCTCTTTGCAAGCCCTCTGCTTGCTCACACCCTGTATATGAAAGACGGACGGGTCATCAAAGGCCGCATCGTGGCACAGACCCGCACAGAAGTGAAGATCAACGTAAACGGGACGGTCCTCACCTTCCAGAAAAGCGACATCAGACAGGTTGAGTTCGATGCGCCTCCGCAGAAGCCTGTGCAGCCGATCAAGAAACCCGAGAAGAAGCCGGAACCCGAGAAAAAACCCGAGCCCGGAAGCGAAGTACGGATCAATCGCTGGACCCTGGCCGGTCGGTCTGCCCTGATCCCCGGCTGGGGACACTGGAAGGCCGATGAGAAATGGACCGGCGCCGGCTACTTTTTCTTAACTGCCGGCCTCACCGCCTATGCCATTCAGAAGCGCTCGGCTGCCATATCGGCTAAAGCGAATTACGAAAGCCAGACGATCGTCAACTTCGTCGTTATCGGATCGTCCAATCCGCTCGGTGATCCGACCGGGAACCTGCTTTTCAGCGCGCTGCTCGGCGCGAATAACTTCAACGGTTACCAGTCGAAGGTGAACGCATATAACCAATCCCTGCAGCTGCTTGCCGTCGCCTATACCGGACAGATCGTTCACGCCTGGTTCACGGGACGTCGACTCGAAAAAACAGAGGGCGCCCTTCTCATGCCTGTTTCAGACGAGACGGGCCGACCGGCGCTTGGCCTGTATTATTATACGCGCTTTTAATACAGGGCCCTGGTCGAGCGCTTCTGTATAGAAAGCGCTCGAAGGGATGGGCCGCTATTGTATATCGGTCGACTGCAGCTCGCTTTTCGGCGGTTGCAGAGCCTCGCTCAGTTCCTGCTTTGCCGCCGGACTGAGCTTACCGTGAGCGAGCAAAAAGCGGCAGTACTCGCGCACAAGACGATGATGGGCGGCATTCGCGCCGATGGACCACTTCGCCGCCCTGTAGTGTACGTCACGCATCGCCGGGGCGCCATCGATCTCATCGCGCTTCGGATGCTGCTGAAACTTCTCAAGCTCGCCGCGATCGCTCACTCCTTCGAGCTGCCGTACAAGCACGGCAATGGGCCGAAAGCTGCCTGTGGCAAAGAAACCCGACCAGAGCATGTCGAGCTCAAACGGCTGCTCGATGCCATCGTAAGGATCGGGCCATCGCGTACCGCGCAGCTTTTCAAGAACGCCCTTTCCGTTCGAATCAAGGCTCTGCTCAAATTCAGGAGTGATGGCGCCCGTTAGATAGAGGACGTGCAGTATATAGAAACGATTCTTTCCGCCCTCATCGGGATACAGGGCGGCCAGCTCGGGCAGAAGATGTCGATTCGCTTTGTATAACTCGACGAAGAAGGTGATCGGCGTGATAAATCCGGCGTCGTCCTGGGGCTCTGACAGTTTTACGAACTTGAAGAAGACGGAGTTAATCTGCTCGGGATGCGGATCTTCATAGTAGGATTGCATCCAGTTTCCAAGATCTTTCAGATCGTCGATGGGGGCCGTGCCGCTCATCTCATCGGCAAGCTCGATGAAGCTGCGATCAGAAGCGACCGTCTGCCCGATGGCGTCACGCACCGTGATCTCAACGGCGTATCGGCCCGCCGCATCCCTCGGCTGAAAGGCAAGGCGCAGGTTGTTTACGCTGAGAAGTACGAGATCGTCGCGCTCGATGCGCGACTGCACGGCCGGTACGTTCTGCCTTACCAGAAGCGCCGCTCCGTCGGGCTTCACGACTCGAATGTCATAGCTGAGGTCGATGCGGCCGTCGTCGGTGCGACGGTATCCCTTCATGAGCACGTAGGGGATGAAGGTCTGTCCGCGTACGACGCGATCGGTGCGACTCACGCGGGGCATCGATTCGGTAATCGTAAAGCGCCATCGTTCATGGAAAAAGGTATCGACCGAGGGAACAACAGCGGCCTCAAACCCGGCGCCTTCAGCCCGGGCCGATGCTAACGGAATCAACGCCGTTATAAAGAGCCCGCTTATGCCTATTATTCTCATCCTGCTTAATAGAAGAAATGGAAGAAAAAGACGGAAAATCCCGGAATACCTGTCAGAACCTGCTTTCACGAGTATCATCATCGTTATAGACAGATAAATCCGTCAAGTCGTTCGATTCCGTATGCCAGAACGGGAATTTTTTTGAAAAAAAGCGACCGGACGCTGTCATCATTTTCAGGTGAAGCTGTTCTCTGGAGGGATCTGTCATGCACCGGCAAATACATAGAATTCGCAGCCTTTTTACAACCCTTGCCTTCATGGCGTCGATCTCGTGCATGCAGGCCGAGAAGGTCTCGCTCGACACCTCGGGCGCTCAGGGCCTGCTGCTTGGCAGCCTGAGCTTTGAGCTCGGGCTGTTCGGTGGGGGGAGTGGAGGCTATTCAGGCGCGCAGTTCGTCGCCGTGGGTAATAACGGGAACGCCCGATATTCCTATGATGGAATTACCTGGCATTCGACAACGTATCCGTATGTTTCAGCAACAACCTCATCTATTCGTTCGGTCTTTTTCAATGGAAGCCTCTGGGTCGCTGCCGGCGAGAAAGGGACTGCCGGGGCGCAGTGCGCTCTATGGTCCAGCTCTGATGGGATCACATGGGAGGAGAACCCATGTCCACCGGGATCATATCCTCTGTATTCGGTAAGCTACGGCGGCGGTCGCTTTGTTGCGGGCGGGCAGTGCAAGGGCAGCGATGGGGATAATTGCGGAACAATTATCTTCTCTACGAACGGAATAAACTGGACCATGCCGCCTTCAGACCTGACGACTCGAAGCACCGCCGATGCCATCAAATCAATCTACTTCAACAAGAGTGCCGCTATGTTCATCATAGTTCACACAAGCCCCGTTGGCATCGGCAACAGCTACCCCCGTTCTGCGGAAGGATTGAACTGGACCAACACAACAATAAACGCTAATGGCCTACTTGGCGCCTACCAAAAGCTTTCCGGCGGTCGTACTGGAGAAATACTTGCAGCAGACGTAAATTCCGGTTCTACTAACTCGGCCGGTAGCCTCTCGACAGATAATGGAGGCACCTGGTCCGCCGTACAAACATTCCAGTCGGCCTCATACGCGCCGCCCGTTCTTCTTACGTATGGGAACGGTCTGTACATTGAGATCCAGAACAATTGCCAGGTAGGGTCGTCCTCCACGTTCTCCGGCTTACCGGACGTATCGAGTGGCGCCTATACCGCTTTTGCCGGCTGTTCATCCGTTGGCGCTGCAGGTTTTCACGGTTCTCTACAGAGATTCGTGCTCACGAATCCGACAGGTACCGTATTCGCTTACAGCGATTCTGGCCCGGCCGGAACCTGGACCACGGGCACCTGTAACTCCTGTGGCTCCATGACTGTGAACGCCATCGCCGCCGCCCGATAAATAAAAAGGGCCGCTTTCGTTTCGAAAAGCGACCCGGTGTTTCTCGTGTCTGCGATACTGTTTTTTGTCTTTATGCGTCTTCGGCGGTGGGACGGGCTGTAGCTTGCGGGCCACAGACCTCACCGCCTTCAGCGTCTCTTTCTTCATGAAAGGCCTCCGCGGCGATGGGTTATTCTCTAATGACGGACGATACGGTTGTTTTTCCACTTTTTTTTGAAAAAAGTCGGCAGCCAGACCGTCTGGTCTTTATCTGGCGAAACAGGCCGATAAAAATAGATTCGAAAACGCTTTCAGAAAACCCACGAAAGTCCTCACTATGAAAACTCAGGCAAAGAAAACCTTCATACCCAAAACCCTCTACCGTACGGGGATCAAGGCCGTTCTGGCGCTGATTCTAACGCTCTCGGCCCTTGCCTCCTGTATGCAGGCCGAGAAGATCTCCCTTGATACCTCGGGGGCCCAGGGATTGCTTCTTGGAAGCCTGAGTCTTGAGGGCGGCCTGTTTGGAGGCGGATCGGGCGGAGCTACGGGGCCTTTCAGCAAAGACGGGAATCCGACTGTTGTCGCGACCAGCCCCACGAACGCAGCAACGATCGCTCCGTGTTCGGGATCTCCGTGCAGGGCGCGCATCCGGATTCAGTTCGACGAATCCATGGATACGTCGACGGCGCCGTCGCTTTCGATCGCTGCCTATAACGGTGATACCTATGACCTTACGTCAATCGGTGTAATCGAAACGACGGCTCAATGGAGCAGCACCGAGTACCAGAATGACACGGTGACCATCCTGCTGAGTTCGCTTCATCTGCCCGAAGGCACGACTTTTCAGGTCACTCTGGATGCAGAGAATCCGGTGCGCGATCTACAAAATTTCGTGCCCGTTGTCTATTCCTGGACGGCAACGACGACCTATAAATCGGGCCGCCTGCCTCCTGTCGATACGGGCTCGACGCTGTGCACCGATATGAACGGCATTTCAATTGGCTGCGCAGGCACTCGGCAGGACGGAGCCATCTCTCAGCCTCGCAACCTTACACGCAACGCGAACGGAACCGTTGCCGATAGCGTTACAGGCCTTGTGTGGTCGGCCTGTCCTCAGGGAACGACCTATGTGCCTTCCGATCCGGGCGGATCGTGTACGGGAACGGCGACAGGCATGACCTGGTATGCAGCGCAGGCTGCATGCTCGGCACGGAATACGGAGGCCCTTGGCGAGCGAACGGACTGGAGGCTTCCGACGGCCGACGAACTTCATACGATAATTGATCATAGCGTTCGAGCGCCTTCGATTGATACGGTAAAGTTCCCGGGAACGCCTGCGAGCAGCACCTTCTGGTCGGCCACAACCAGCCCGAAAGGAGCGTTGTATGCCTACTATGCTGACTTTGAAGAAGGCATTCTGCTGCATCTTCAGAGCAAGGGCGGCGCTACTCCGGCGCCGCTTGTTCGCTGTGTGGCCGGAACAGGTAACCGCTCCACTGCAGGCTTTCGCGATAACGGAGATAATACCATCACCGATCAACGAACGGGGCTGCGGTGGACGAAATGCTCTCTGCCTTCGTCGGGCTCGCTCTGCGTCGCCGCACCTGCGCGAATGAACTGGGATGTAGCAAATACTGCCTGTGGCGGCCTCAGTATCGGTGGACGCCAATGGCGGATGCCTTCTAAGAATGAGTTGCAGTCGATATGGAACCTTCAAGCCATCGACCCAACGCATTCGCTATTCAACGCTACGGCGGACAAGCTCTGGACGTCCACAACTCGCGCTCTTTTCAGCGTCGGAGCTTACCCGACCGTTTTTGTAATCGATTTTGCGACGACAAATAACGGCATCGGGACTTCTACGGGACGAGCACCGACCCCTGATGCACCTTTTGTTCGATGCGTGGCCGACGAATAAGCCCGACTTGACGCCGTCGGGCCGTTCCGTGATGATGCAGGCCGATGCTCGAAGCCTTCGACCTGACCGTCCTGACGATCGCCTCCCTGATCATCATCAGCATCGTCATGCTGCGGGCGTCGTCGCGCATCGGAGTTCCGACGCTACTCATCTTCCTCACGCTGGGCATGATCGCCGGATCAGACGGACTGGGCATCCCCTTCGACGATGCGGTGCTTGCTCAGAAGGTGGGCGTCATCGCCCTTGCCTTCATTCTGTTCTCGGGCGGCCTGGAGTCTGACTGGCCGACGATCCGACCTGTGCTTCTGCCCGGGGCCCTGCTGGGTACGATTGGCGTCGTTCTGACGGCATCGCTGCTCGGTCTCTTTGCTATCTACGTACTGAAGTTTCCGCCCGTAGCGGGCATGCTGCTTGGCGCCGTCGTTTCCTCGACCGATGCGGCGGCCGTTTTTAACGTGTTGCGCACGAAACAGATCGGCCTCAAGGGCGAGCTGAAATCTCTTCTTGAATTCGAATCGGGCAGCAACGATACGATGGCCGTCATCCTCACCGTCGGATTCATCGGCCTCATGCAGACGCCCGATCACGACATCGTCGATCTCATCGTCACGATTTTCAAACAGATCATTCTTGGCGCGGTCGTCGGAGTTGCAACCGGAAAGGGATTGCAGCTTTTAATCAATGCCCTTCATCTTGAATATGAGGGGCTGTATCCCGTTCTGCTTTCTGCGTCCGTTCTGTTTATTTATGCCGCGACCAATATGATCGGAGGAAACCCCTTTCTCGCCGTTTATCTTGCCGGATTGGTTCTCGGGAATACGACGTTCGTTCACAAACGAAGCCAGATCCGCTTTCTCGACGGGATCGCCTGGCTGATGCAGATCGTGATGTTCCTCACGCTCGGATTGCTTGTGTATCCGTCCAGGCTGGCCGATTACGTTCTGCCGGGTATCGCCTTCTCGCTTTTTCTTATGTTCGTCGCCCGGCCGCTTGCCGTTTTTCTCACGCTTCCTTTCTGTCGGCTGAACATTCGCGAAAAGCTGCTGACGTCCTGGGTCGGCCTTCGCGGAGCGGCGCCCATTATCCTGGCGACGTTTCCTTTTGCCGCCGGCATAAAAGAATCCGATCAGATATTTAACATCGTCTTCTTTACCGTTCTTACATCGCTCATATTGCAGGGATCGACGCTGCCGCTCGCCGTAAAATTGCTCAAGCTTGAGGCTCCTTTGATTCGCAAGGCATCGTATCCTTTCGAATACGAGAACAAAGAGGCGAGCAATACACGTTTACAGGAGTTTATCGTTCCTTATAACTCGGCGGCAACAGGAAAGCGCATCTTCGAGCTGAAGATGCCCGAGGATTCGCTCATCACACTGATTTATAGAGGAGAGTCTCATCTGGTGCCGACGGGACGAACGATTCTCGAACCGGGTGACGTCATCCTTGTTCTCGTCAACAACGACAACGCAAAGGCTGTGGCCGCAGCTCTGACGATGCCGCCGGCATAGAACACGTCTCAAAACCGGCTTATAATTTTGCTTGTTTCTTCTTAGCGCTTTGCTTTTGCTTGAGGTAATGCCGTCTGGCGCTCGGCCCTTTTATGCGAGCGAATGCAAATACCCTGTTCGGGGTATTTACGTCGGCCCGGTTGGTCACTATAAAGAAAACACCTCTTCTCTGGAGTGCTTATGCTCAGCCAGCCGATTCGGATTCTGTTGCTCGAAGATTCGGCAAGCGATGCAGAGCTTGTTCAACGGGAGCTGCTGAATCTCTCGCCCCCTCCTGCCGTCACACACGTAGACAATGGCATGGCCTTTGAGAAGGCCCTGCACAGCGAACCCGATCTCATTTTATCCGATTTCAATATCCCGGGATTCAGCGGCGTCGAGGCCATCACACTTGCGAAAGCAGCGCTACCGCATACGCCCTTTATCTTTGTAAGCGGAACGATCGGCGAAGAGATGGCCGTCGATCTCGTCATACGAGGGGCGACGGACTACGTTCTCAAAGATCGTCTCAAGAAGTTGATTCCTGCCGTCCAGCGCGCCATGGAGCAGAGTGAAGAGGTGCGCAAAAACCAGCTCCTACAGAAGCAACTACGAGAGGCAGAAGAACGATACAGCTCTCTGTATAACCTCAGTCTCGACGGCATCTATCTGCACGACTTTGACGGACGCTTTCTTGATGCCAATGAGACGGCGCTACAGATGCTCGGCTATCAGGCCGATGAGCTGCGCCATCTGACTATCAGAGACCTTGCAGGAGATGCCGAGCAGATAGCTCTTATGGACCTTTCCATCGGAGAAATCATGAAGGGCGGACGCCAGACCGAGATTCGCGAGTTCAGGCTACGGCGCAAAGACGGATCAGATATCTGGGTAGAGGCAGCCGGCTCCATCGTATTAAGCGCCGGACGTCCTGTAGCCGTTCAGGGTATTGTGCGCGATATCACCGATCGTAAGCTGCGCGACATGGAGATCCGAAAGCTCTTTCTTTCCGTCGAGAATTCGCGCGATCTGATCATGATCACGGATAAAAACGGTCGCATCGAATATGTGAATCATGCCGCATGCGTTCTGACGGGGTATTCAAAGTTCGAGTTGATCGGGCAGACGCCGGGCATCATGAAATCGGGCATGCACGACGGCGAGTTCTACAGATCTATGTGGCAGACGATTTCTGCGGGCCGCGTCTTTTCAGAAGTCTTCATCAATCGCAAAAAGAACGGCGAGCTGCTCTACCTGTTACAGACGATATCCCCTCTGACGGACGACAGCGGTCAGATCAGTCACTTCATCTCCACGTCAAAGGATCTGACGACGCAGCGCGGCATGGAAGATCGGCTGCATCATCTCATGTGGCATGATGCGTTAACCGATCTACCGAACAGATACTCGCTGATCAGAGGAATGCAGGATCTTCTTGAGAGAAACCATTGCAAGGGATGCTCTCTGATCTTTCTCGACATCGATCGGTACAATCGCATCAACCAGATCGCCGGTTACGAAACCGGAGACCATATCCTGAAAACCTTCGCTCGTATCCTGACCGATGTTTGTCGCCCCGGCGATATAGCGGCTCGCGTCGGCACCGACGAGTTCGTCATCCTATTACCTGGCGTAACCGATACGGAACTGCCCGATGCCGTACTGTATGCGATCCGGCAGGAGCTGCGTTCCCCCATACTGATCGGCGAACAGGATTATCTGATCACCGTTTCTGCGGGAGTGGCAAGATTCCCCGAACATGCGCGACATCCCGACGAGTTAGTTCGCAAAGCACAGCGTGCCATGATACGCGCACGCCAGAACGGCCGCAATCTGCACGAGTTCTATCAGGAAGGTAGCAGAGAGATCGTTCCCGAAATCCTGCGCATTGAACAGAAGCTCTTTCGGGCTCTCGACAACGCCGAATTTTCCCTTGTGTATCAGCCTTACCTGAATGCAAAAACGCATGAGCCCGGTGGAATGGAGGCCCTGCTTCGCTGGAAAAACGACGACCTGGGCTCTGTTTCTCCCGGCGTGTTTATACCGCTGCTTGAAGATACGGGAATGATCGTCGAAGTGGGCAATTTCATTCTGCGCACGGTCTGTCAGCAGATCGCCGTATGGCAGCATCGCGGATTGGCCGTCGTTCCCGTTTCAGTGAATCTCTCTCCCCTGCAATTCCGACAGCTCGATCTGCCGAATAACATTCTGAAAATGACCGATGATACGGGCATATCGCCGAAGTTACTCAATCTCGAAATCACAGAGAGCGCCTTTATGGAGGATGCCGAATACACGAGACGGATGCTGATGCAACTTCGCCAGGCCGGCACATCGGTTTCCATCGACGATTTTGGAACGGGATACTCGTCGCTAAGCTATCTGAAACGCTTCCCTATCAATCATTTGAAAATCGACATCTCATTCGTAAGGGATATTGCCGTGGATCCAGAGATGGAAGCGATCGTTCGCGCCATCATCGGTCTGGCCGAAAACCTGCATTTGAAAACGATAGCGGAGGGCGTGGAAACCGAAGAGCAGAGCTCCATACTCAAAGAGCTCGGAGCGGATTACTTGCAGGGCTACCTGTTCAGCAAGCCCGTTCCGGCCGACGAAGTGACTCGCTTCCTGTCAGGGCCCATCAAAGCAGGGCGCGAAGAAGCCTGAGAGCATAGAAGCCTGGAAGCCAACAATTTCTGTCTCGAAGCGCGCTGCCTGCTCTCCCTGAAATAGACAGAGCAGGCATACAGCGTCACAGAAGCTCGAAGAAATCGTTACCCTTATCGTCGACGACGATGAAGGCAGGGAAGTCCTCGACATCAATCGCCCAGACGGCCTCCATGCCCAGCTCGGGCATATCAAGCACCTCGACCTTCTTGATATTCTCTTTCGCAAGAAGAGCGGCCGGGCCGCCGATCGAGCCAAGATAGAAGCCGCCGTTCTTTTTGCAGCTTTCCGTTACGACCTTCGAGCGGTTTCCTTTTGCGAGCGTGATCAGCGAATAACCCTTCTCCTGAAAGATCGGCACATAGCTGTCCATTCGTCCGGCTGTGGTGGGGCCGAACGATCCTGACGGCATTCCCTTCGGCGTTTTCGCCGGGCCCGCATAATAAATAGGATGATTCTTGAAATACTCAGGTAGAGGCTCGCCGCGATCAAGACGCTCTTTCAGTTTTGCGTGGGCGATATCGCGGGCGACGACGAGGCGACCGGTTAACTGCACACGCGTCTTCACCGGATATTTCGTCAGCTCGGCGCGGATCTCGTCCATCGGACGATTGAGATCGATTCGAACGACCTCGCCGTCCATGGCCATCTTTTCGGCCGGCGGCAGAAAGCGGGCGGGGTTATACTCAAGCTGTTCGAGGAATATGCCGTCCTTTGTGATCTTCGCTTTGATATTGCGGTCGGCCGAGCAGCTGACGCCAAGACCGACGGGACAGGAGGCGCCGTGACGCGACAGTCGAATCACACGAAAATCGTGTGCCAGGTATTTTCCGCCAAACTGAGCTCCGATGCCGAGGTTGCGGGCGATATCAAGGAACCTCTTCTCAAGCTCAATGTCACGGAAAGCATGGCCCGACTTACTGCCGCTCGTCGGCAGATGATCCAGATAGCCGGCTGAGGCAAGCTTCACGGTCTTCAGGTTCATCTCGGCCGACGTTCCACCGATAACGAGAGCGATGTGATACGGAGGGCAGGCCGCCGTACCGAGCGACTTCACCTTTTCGGCGACGAACTTATCAAGCGATGCCGGATTGAGAAGGGCCTTTGTTTCCTGATAGAGGAAGGTCTTATTCGCCGATCCGCCGCCTTTTGCAAGGAACAGGAACTCATATTTCATGCCGTCGACGGAGTAGATGTCGATCTGAGCCGGCAGGTTTGTGCCCGAGTTGAACTCTTCAAACATGGTCATCGGGATGACCTGTGAATAGCGAAGGTTTCGTTCGGCGAAGGTCTGAAAGATGCCGCGCGAGATGGCCTCGGCGTCGCCGCCTGGAGTCATCACCTGCTGCCCTTTCTTGGCGACGACCGTTCCCGTTCCCGTATCCTGACAGGTCGGCAGCTCAAGCTCACCGGCGATGGCCGAGTTTTTGAGCATGGCAAGGGCTACAAAGCGGTCGTTCTCGGTAGCCTCGGGATCATCGAGAATGGCCCTCACCTTTTCGAGATGGCCTGGCCTCAAGTAGAAAGAAACGTCCTTCATCGCCTCGGCGGCAAGGAAGGTCAGAGCTTCGGGCTCCACCATCAGGATCTCACGACCGCCCAGCGACTCAACACGAATATGATCTTTCGTAAGAAGCCTGTACGGCGTCTCATCTTTCGTCAATGGATACGGATCGGAATAAAGGAATTCGGCCATCTCTCTCTCCTGCCTGACGGGCCTTGAACTCAGCCCGCGAATCGTGTGCCGGCTTACCGGCCTGTATTACTAAACAACGTTTACTATTTTTCCGGGCAAGGACTTTTCGGCTGTGTTAAGGCACCGCCATTCTTCACGTAAGCAGACGGGCTTCGGAAGGCTTTATTTTAAAACATCCGCAAAAAATAGAAGACAATCCTTTTCTGTGTGACAGATTCGTGACAGACCAATAATCAGCCGCTAAAAGGCTCTTTGACTGTAGAGTTTTCACACCAACAAATCAGGAGTTGTCCATGCAAAAAAACAAAAGAAACAACTGCCGGAGGAGCCTCGTATTCGCTTCTCTCCTTCCCCTTGCCGCCTTCAGCACGTCGCTTCTGGCGCATGAAACGTCCTGGAATGATCCGAAGTTTGCCGAGGCAAAAGATCAGGACGGAGCGATCATCCCGAACAGCGTCTTCAAAATTGAAGGAACACTCTGGGCCGCTTACGAACGAACCGATCACAATCCGGCCGGCATCCCTGACGACAACTCCACGGGTAAGTATACCGGGTTTCGATTTGGGCGGACCTACCTCACCGCTCGAGGCGATGTGAAAGAAGGAGAGCATAAAGGATGGGGATTTCGCGTCACACTCGACTCAGACCCGAAAACGACAAAAACTACGTTTCTGAAATTCGCCTATGTCACGGCACCGCTCCCGTTAAAAGGGCTTTCGCTGCGCATCGGGCAACAGCATACGCCTTCCACCGACGCTCAATCGGGTCGATCGGCGGAATCATTCTGGGGCCACAGGTACCTTGACGAGGACGGCCGCACTCCCTGGGATGAGTTCCGTCTGGCAAGTTCGACAGACCTTGGCGTCTCTCTTCTTTACAAGCAAAAGTATTTTCACGGTCAGGTGCTGCTTGCTAACGGTGAAGGCTTCAGCAAAACCAACGCACAATCGATCAGCACATCTCCATCAGCCATTGCATCGGGAAGCGGCGACTCGCACGGCCTGGATCTTTACGGAAATATGGCCATCATGCCGCTCGGGTCCGATGGCCCGCTCATCCTTGCGATCAGCTTCCCGTTTCGCCTTCATAACGTCGTCGGAGTCGAGCGCGACGAATACGAGCGAACGAGTTCCATGGACCTGACCACAGGCGCCTTTGAATATGTGAAAGGAGAACGACGGGCAAAACAGGACGTTAGCTACGGAACGGAGGTCGATCTCGAATTTAAAAGTGGACCCTTTCGGTTCACAGTCGGAGGCGGAGCGGCAGTGCGAATCGACCGGCGCAGCAACGTCCTCATCATAGACGAGAACATCGGTACCCTCGACCTGAATACCGCAGCCGGAGCACAATCTTTCTTCGGGAATAACTACATTCGAGCCGCCGACTCTAAAGGCCTTGCCCGCTATGTTTTCGGGCATGTGCGCTACGGTTGGATCGGCTTTGTCGGCCGGTATGCCATCGGCACCGGAAGCGGGTCTTTGAATGACACGCTCGGAACATCGAACGGCGTCAGCGCCGAAGAGCGACAGTTCCTTGACGACCTCGGTGACGACGGCATTGCCAATGGAAGCCTCAGCCTTGCTGATTTAAGATCACTGGACCGGGGACAGGCACAGTTCCATAAGATTGTTCTGGCCGTCGAATTCTTCCCGAACGAACGCTTTCGCGTAGCCGTCGGCTTCAGCCAGATCACGGCGATAGGAAACAACGGTGAAGAGATAAGAACAACGGCGCTCGATCGTCTGCCCGATGAGGTTCTGGACGGTACGGGTACGTATGAGTCAGGATATACGCCGAACTATCTCGCCAATCAGATCGCTCTGTCAAACGGCGCCGACGCTATTACCGCAGCCGCTGTAAAGGATACGGACCTCTTCGGAAAGCAGGACCGCCGCAGGCAGATCTTTATACGCACGCAGTATATGTTCTGACGGAAAGACTGCGGCTTTAATACATCACGGGAATCGAATTCTCGCTTGCATCCAGCCGGGGCTCCTTCATTCTTCGAGCAATGAAGGCAGCCCTGCTTGTATCTGGAAAAAAAGAACTTGAAATCGTAGAACGCTCCCTTCCTGCCCCGGGCACGGGGCAGGTAAGGCTTCGCGTGAAGGCCTGCGGCGTTTGCGGCTCAGACGTGCATCTGATTCTTCATGGAACGATGAAATGCAGCGCGTATCCGCGAGTGCCGGGGCATGAGATTTCGGGCGTCGTCGAAGAGCTCGGCGAAGGCTGCCATCGCTTCAAGGCAGGCGATCGCGTCGTCGTCGCCGCCGGTACAAGCTGCGGCGAATGCCGCCATTGCCTCGAAGGTCAGGAGAACCTCTGTGATCAGGTCGGCGTCTTCGGCTTTGATCGTGACGGTGGCTATGCCGAAGAGATGATCGTCGACGAGCGTTACCTGAACCTTCTCCCCGAATCCATTCCCTTCTCTCTTGGCGCCATCCTCGCCGACGCCGTCTCCACCCCCTATCATGCCCTGCGATACCGCGGACATCTTCGCGCCGGCGAAACGGTGGCCGTCTTCGGTACCGGCGGACTCGGTATTCATGCCGTCGCCCTTGCGCGAGCCCTCGGCGCCGGTCGCGTCATCGCCCTTGACGTCGACGGCGGCGCCCTTGCAAACGCCGACGCTTACGGCGCCGACGAAATCGTTAACCTGCGCGAAGCGAAGAACCCCGGCAAGGCATTGAAAGAAGTATCGGGCGGCGTTGATGTGCTGCTCGATTTTTCGGGCCGTGCCGAAAACGTCGCCGAATCCGTGCGTGCCATGAACAGAGGCGGACGCATGATTCTCGTCGGCATCGGTCGATCCGCGCTGCATTTCTCGATGCCGTTTCTGCTGATTGAAAGACAGATCACGGTCGGTGGATCTTACGGCTCAGATCGCCGCGCCCTGCCCGAGCTCATCGAGCTCGTCTCGACGGGACGGCTTGATCTGACGAAATCGGTTACATCGGTGCATAAACTCGAAGAGGCTAACGAATGCTTGCATGCTCTTGAAGAGCGAAGAGGCAATCCGATTCGATTCGTTCTTGAGCCATGATCGCATCGGCCGGCATGGGCATGATGTTCCAGACGATGGACCATCAGAACCACCCCGCTCTATCGCTGCTTGAGATCAGCCAATCTGATGCGATGCCTGATAAGCGTCTTCCCACTTTCATCAAGCGCTTCCACTGTCACGGCAGGATCTTCTCCGTACTCGACAGAAAGCATTCCGAAGTTATGTACGGCATGCGACGCCTCGATGCGCCAGCGATTCGTCTGCTTTGCGCCTCCTTCCCAGATACGGTTCAGGCCGCTTGAAGTAAAATCATAGATCGGAGCCGTCAGGCCGTCCTGCGAGTGCTGCATGCGACTCATTTCGGTATAATGACGATCGCCGCTCAGGATAATGGTGTTCCCGGATCTGGCGACTAACCCGAGAATGCGGTTTCGCTCATGCGGCATCATCGCCCAGATCTCGGTCGTGTAGTCGTCAGGAACAAGCGGAATAGAACTGACAAGCAGGCGCAGATCGGCAGGCTGCTCGAACTGACGCTCCAGCCAGGCCCATTGCTCCTGGCCAAGCATCGTTCGTTTCGTATCGGATGTCGGTGCGTAGGGTCCGCCTGATTTCTTGCCCGCCTTCAGGGCCTCTTCGGATTGATCAAAGGCGTCGCGAAAATAACGCGTATCAAGAAGAATGACCTGCAGCCTGCGACCGGGAGGTCCGTAAAGTACAGCGTCATAGATGCCATCATGCTGCCGGCGTGCAGAGTTCTCCGGCTCCTCAAAGAAATCGAGAAAGAGCCGACGTGACTCTCGTTTCTTCGGATAGGTGCGATAGGCGTCGTTCTCACCATAGTCATGGTCGTCCCATGTAGCAAGCAAACGCCCGGGACCTTTTGCAAGAAGATGCGATCGCAGCGCCTGATAGCCCGGCTCGGCTCCAAGCTGACGGTACTTACGCTCAATGATCGATACATCCCAGGTATCGGCATAGATGTTATCGCCGGCAAAGATGAAAACATCGGGGTCGGTATCGGCAATGGCCGACCAGATCGGCTGAGGCTGTCCCTGAAGCACGCAGGAACCAAAGGCGACGCGCTGAACGACGGCCTCTGAAACGGGCACGGGCTGTTCGAAAACGGGCAGGCTACAGGAGGCAAGCAATAAGGCGGTCAGAAATGGCGAGCGCATAGTTACTGACGGAATTGGCTCCGGGCCCTGCGCAGGCGAGCGAAAAGCGAGCAACGCCGGCCGTATTCAATCAGCGGATTTCCCGGAGATTTCCTTGTGCAGGCCAGCTTTCGGGCCAGGCGATTCAGAGCGGAATGTAAGAAAGAGTCTCAACATGAGTTAGGCATATTTGTTTACAGAGTTTCCAATTGACCGGAAATTTATAAAAAATCTTTAGGATCTCACAGGCATAGAATGAAGGCAAAGCGAATCATCGGGCTGCTGCTTCTTTTCAGCTTTGGCAGCGCCATCCTGCTCACATCGTATATAACATTCATCACATTCAAAAAGCAGTTACAGCTCATCCACAACGAGCTACGCCTGACGTCCGAGCGTACTTCACTGATTCTCGAGAAACAGGGCAGTGTTGCAGCCATACCGTCCTCCTACAGCCCATCCTGTCTTGACCTCACCGTAAGCCTGATCGCTTTCAATAGAGAACGGACGGCTGTGCTGAGGCGAAACATCCCCGAGCATGAGGCCGACGCCATCATCAGAGCGTTTAAAGAGCAGGCCTGGGCGTCAGAATCATTCCACGAATGGAACAACTCCATCGTTTACGTAAGCGCTTCCTCCAACTCAGACATCGTTCTTGTTCATGCAATAAGCCGCAACGACATATTGCGCTCCGTCGCCGATACTCCGATGCATGTGATGCTGGCCATTGCGATTCTTGTTCTGCTCAACGTTGGCGGGCTGTATTTCTTTATCAAGACTCATATTGAAGATCCGCTCAAGAATCTTATCGAGAATCGCATTCAATCCATCATGCAGTCGTTAACAGGAACGACACATTCGCTTCCGGCGGATTTTTCGCTGAACGTAGGATTTCTGACGTCGGAGCTGAAGAACTCCCTCGAAAAGACCATGAACATCCTTTACGCCTGGGCCCGTGGAAAACGTCTCTTTGAAGAATTCTCAAACATCGCCCTTGCCGAAACGGATAGCCGTAATATCTTTTGCATCATGCATAGCATGGTCGCCGACCAGATGGGCATCAAACGCACGCAGGTTTACGAAATCAGCAACAGCACGAATCGTATCGAACTTCTTTACAGCTCAACCGAAGACGCGAAGTCGGGTCTGTCCCTGGATCACCCCGATCTCTGCTTCGCCTTTCGAAGCGGCCATCCGCTCTTTCAGAGCGTCGATAAGAAAGTCTGCAGCCACTGCCCGAAAGGCGACGGAGAAACCATACTGTGCATGCCGTTGATCGCCGGAGCGACGGCTATCGGCATCTGCCAGTTTTCGTTCGATACGACCGATCTTTACAGCACCGCTGACTATCAGGAGCGTCCCTTGCTTCATGAACGATTCCTTTCCAACTTCGTTCGACTTGCGGGTACGGCACTTAACGGTCTGAAGCTGCTCAACGCCTACAAGAATCAGGCGATCACAGATTCGCTAACAGGCCTCTATAACAGACGCTATATCGTCGAGTATATGACGAATATGATCAACATCTCGAAGCGATCAAGCGATCCGATGGCCGTCTTGATGATCGACATCGATCATTTTAAAAGATTCAACGACGAATACGGTCATAAGATCGGAGACCTCGTTTTGCGTGAGGTGGCCGGGTGTATTCGCCGAACCGTGCGCGAAGGAGACGTCGCCGGGCGATATGGCGGCGAGGAATTCGTATGCATTCTTCCCGGATCCGATATGCATATCGCGCTCGACGTGGCCGAGCGCATCAGAAGCAGCGTGAAGATGATCGAATATGACGAGCGAATCGGCATGGCGAACATTCCACGCATTACGCTCAGCATCGGCATAGCGCAATTTCCGTTGCACGGTTACAGCCACTATCACCTGACAAACGCCGCCGATAGAGCGCTGTACCGTGCAAAAACGGAAGGACGCGACAGGGTTCGCGTACATGCGCACATCCCCGAACACGAAGAAGGCTAACTTAACAGGCTGCTTTTTCAGTAGCCTGCTATGGCCTCGTCAATCCTTCAGACTCAGAAAGTTTGCGATCGAGCGACGAAGAAGAGCATCGCTATCGTGAATAACCTTCGTCCTCCATATATGAGAGGTCGGGTTGTAGTGCTCGCGAAAACGTCTCTTCGCCTCTGTCTCATCGTCGTCAGATTCGTAGCCATGCCAGAATCCCTGATTCTCGACGATCATATTATGCAGGGAACGAATCGAGCCCGACGTCGTCTGTGAATCCATCGTTCCGTATTCAAAGACCATCGGCAGGTAGATCTTATCGTCGAGCAGCTTGCCCATATACTCAGAGAAATCTCCGGTCGTCGTGTAAAAGTCCTCGGTGTCGCCGTAGTCGATCTGATATCCCGCGAAGACGGCCTCCAACCGCGCACGCACAGCCGGATCACGAATGGCGTTCGGAAAAAGATGCAGACGGCCACGTTCGCCAAAACCGGTATGCAGATCGATAAGCAATACATGGCTGTAGGAAGCGGCGGTCTTCTTGAAAAGAGGCTCAAGCAGAGCTTTTTGAGGCTCGAACGTGCGACCTCCAAAATACAGCCCCTGTGGATGGGCGTACTGCCCCTGTAAGATGGCCTGCCTCAATGCAGGCATACCATGCTGCACGATCTGCATGATGGAACGTACGGCAAAGAAACGGTTATCCATACTGCCGAGATCGACCTTACCTTTCGGATTCAGCATCTCGTTAACGATTTCATAGCCTTCATTCTTTGATTGAAAGAGCGAAGGCTCTACGTCCCAGTTGCGATTGAGATCGACGTTATGCTCGCTGACTCGTCTTTCATAGCGAAAGCCATAGGGGTTAACGGCATGCACGGCAAGTACGCCAAGGTTAGTACGATCAAGATCGGGCAGGATGCGCTTAAGAAAATAGCGCTGCACGGCGCTACCCGTAAAGGCCTCGATGCCATGCGTTCCCGAGGCAATGATTACAAGCTTTTCGGGCCTGCCCTTCGGCGGAATATACAGAGTATCTATCGTAAGATCGTCGTCCACGGCAGAAGGAACGCGAAACGACTCGACGACGGCGCCCTCGCTTTTCCAGTGCATGGCAAGGGAGCGGAACGCAGCCCGGCTATCTTCGTAGGAATTCAGGTAATAGGGTTGAACGGATGCATCGACTTCCCCCTCTTCGGCAGGGTCGCTTGTAAAAAAGAGGACCGTTGCGATCATCGCAAGGACGCCGCTCAGGAGCAAGAACAACAGGCTTTTTTTTCGCGTGAACATAGACGAGAGATGAGGCTTCCCGCTCCTCTGTCAAGAGGAACGGGAAGATAAACATCCGCAACCTTCCGGAACGCAGGGCCGTTCACAGCTTCAGAGTTGCGCTTCGAGTCTCTGCCTTAATTGCGCCTCAGGAAGCAATCCCGTTATTCGGTCGACCAGCTTTCCATCTTTATAGATCATCAGTGTGGGCAGCGTCGAAACGCCGAGTGCGGTCGACACCTCGGGATTCTCGTCGGAGTTGATGGCGCAGAATTGAACGCCTCGCATCATCGGGGCCACCCTTTCAATCACCGCGCTCTGCATGCGACAGGGTCCGCACCAGGTCGCCCAGAAATCCACAAGAACGACACCGCTTGCCGTTCCAGAAGCAAAAGTCTCGTCGGTCAACGTTAACACATCTTTCATGAGAAATCCTCCTGATTAAAGTATAGAGGATTCTCCTGCGAGCTGATTGTATCGAAACGTCAGCAATCGTCACAGGCCGGAATCTCACCGCGCAGCCGGCCCGGAGGCAATCCCGTGCGTCGCTTCATATCACGATTGAACTGTGCTTGATCGTAGTAGCCGGCATCAAGGGCGATCCCCGTCAGCGATTGTCTGGCGCTCTCCTTTTCAAGCAGAGCCAGCTGATCCCGAGCCCGCTCAAAACGAAAAACGGCAAGCAGTGCACGACGATTCATGCCCGTCATATCGAGGAACTGTCTTTCTAATGTACGAATCCCATAAGAGCTGCGCTTTTCCAGCTCTGCGCGAGGATGTAACGCGTTTGTTTGCTTCATCTCATGCACGATGTCATAAATCAATCGCTCCGTCCTCTGGCCTTCTTTGAGTTTAGCCATCAAGAACTCTTCGAGAAACAGAACGCGTCTTTCGGGCAGATGCGGTATCAACGCTGCGGCAAGGCTGGACCACTCCTGCGGTGTTCCAAACAGCTCATAGACAGGAAGCAGCCGTGAACGAAGAAGCGGCATCGGAACCGATGAAAAAGATCGCAGAGCACCCGGCGTAAATTCAACGATGATCTGATCGATCTGCACGCCGGCTTCGACCGGCATGCAGTAAAAGGTCTCATGCAGTCCGTTTAACTGAAAACGGTCGGCATCCGAAGATCTGCCGAGATCAATAAAAAGCGACGGACCGCTGCGCGGAAGAATACGAGCGGAGTAGGATTTGCGAAGAGGCGTGAGACGTCGTAGAAGATATCGTTCGATGATCCCCTGCAACCTGATATGCTGGGGACGAAACTCAATCCAGCCGTTCACAGGAGAAACATACCGAGCGTCAACGATCTGACAAGTGAAAAAATGGCGCGACTGAATCGAATAGAAGCCAATACAGGTATGGGCATACAGAGACCCGAGCCTGCGCCTTCACAGGCTCGGGCTTTTCAGATTACAACGGTGCAAGCCCCTTCCGTTTGATATACTTCAAGCGGTTGCGATCGGCGATCCTCTCCACAAACGGCAGGACGGCCGGTATGACGCCCGGAAAAAAGCCCAGAAACTTGCACAGATAACCCTCGCTCGTCGGAACGGCGATCTCCATCTTGCGCTTTTTAATCGCGCGGATCACGGCCTGTGCCACCTGCACGGGCTTGAGCGGATCTGAAACAAAGTTCAGAAGCGAGCCCCCGTGCAGTGCCTCATGTTCGAGCATCGGCGTATCGATCGCCGTCGGATAAATCGTCGAAACCGTAATGCCATGCCTGCGCAGCGCGATGTTCTGAGCCAGCATGAATCCGCGAACGCCGAACTTCGATCCGCAGTATCCAGGCGCCTCTTTTAAAGGCAGGATTCCGCCGAGCGAACTGATCGTCACGATGTTACCGCTCTTCTGTCGTTTCATGACGGGAATAAACTCGCGCATGAAATGCAGAACGGCTCTATAGTTAACGCTGTATTCACGATCGATCTCATCGTAATGCGCCTCGTCGAACGGCGTCGTCATAATCACACCGGCGTTATTCACAAGCACATCCAGACGCCCGAAGCGGCTCTGCACCTGTTCCCGGATGCTCGCAACGTTCCTCACGTCGGTAATATTCGAAACGATGCAATGCGGAGCGATGCTCAGCTCTGAGGCCACGCTATTCAGCTTTTCTTCGTTCAGATCCACAAGGATCTGCCTGTAGCCCTCACGATCGAGCAACCGGGCGATCTCTCGTCCGATGCCGCCGGCCGCTCCGGTTAATAGCGAAATCTTCTCCTGCTTCGCTGCTTCTTCCGCTGTCGTCGCCATTGCCTTATCCAATGTCTTATCCATACGCTTCCTCACAGAAGAAAGGGGATCGTCATCAGCGCGCTCATGACATACATGGGAAGCACCAATCCCCAGTTTTCGAGGCCGTTGCGATCTTTACGAAACATGCCATGCTGATAGAAATAGGCCGTATCGATGACGGCCAGGAATATCATCATACCTCCGCAGATGGGAGTCAGGCGTTCGCCGAACGGATGCCCGATCAGCAAAAGCACAGCCGAAATAACCATGAGAACCGACATCACCGAATCGGGATAAACGAAGACGCGCTCATGCTCGACATAACCGACGGGTAGCCAGGGTTCTCTATGTTCGGTGCGAAACCACTTCCACCAGAAATGGGCGATTCCGATGGCCATGGCGATCTGCGCCACGGCAACGATTGAATTGAGAGAAAGCGTCAGATTCATGCCCTGTTCCCCGCTTCAACGCGACTTTTCGATTTCAGTCTTTCGGGGATGATGTCTCTTCCGTACACGTCATCCATCGTTTCGGCACGCTTGATCAGTTCAGCATGACCTCCGTTCACAAGCACGACGGCCGGTCGCGGAAGAGCATTGAAGTTAGACGCCGAAACCTCCTGATACGCCCCCGTTTCCAGAATGGCGATGACGTCGCCTTCGGTTACATCGGGAATTTTCACAAGAGGAAGAATCCGGTCGGCATAGCAGGAATGTCCTACGATATCGGCAATCTGCGTCTCACGCTCTTCGGTTCGGTTTGCGACTACGAAATCATGCATGTTGTATTCATAGACGCCCCCTGTCAGGAAGAAGTAGGTCGTATCGGTCAGCACCCAGTTCATATGCATCGGCCGGGTCTGTCGTTTCACCTTCTTAATCGTCGTCAGATGGATGCCCGTATTGCCATACATACGGCGGCCGGGTTCGAGCTGCAATGTGACGTCGCTCAGATCGATACGTTTTTCAAGCACCGATCGCAGGGCCGTTAACGACGCCTCGGCGTACTCTTCCGTCGTCGGAGCATATCCGCGATACGGAATGCGAGCCATCGTCTTTACGATGAGATCGAACAATCTGTAGCGCAGACCGGCGCTCATCAGCCGCATGAGCTGGACGAAGGGCCATGTGAGCCATGTGAAGATGATCTCGGCGGAATACTCGAGCTTGTTATGAGGATCACGGTGGCTGGCAAAGCCGCCGCCGATATCGATCTGCTGAAGCTTGAAGGGCCGACCGGGCTCGCCCCAGTACTCGCAGAGATCGACGATAAGAAGTCCGAAGCGCTTCATCATGCCTTTCCAGTACCAGAGGCTCTGATGATGACGTCCTCCGTGAAAATGGAGTCCTGTTAACTCCACATTCTTCATCTTAAGAACCTTGCGCCCCAGTTCGCGCAGATACTGCGCCGGTATTCCCGATTTATATACCTGAATGCCGAGGTCGATACTCGCATACTCCTGCGCAAAGTCCGTGCGCTTATGCAGATTCGGGAAATCCGGTTTCACGCGAAAGCGGATCTTCGCCTTCTTCCCGAGTTCGCCGGCGATGCGATCGATGAGTTCGGGCTCATCGAGATCTTCGACGGTAATCAATACTCCGGTTTCGATACAGCGACGAATCGTCTCTTCGCTTTTCCCGCCGCCGTTCACCGAGATGCGCTGCGGCGCCGTGCCTCCCATCAAAGCCCCTTCAAGTTCGCCGCGCGAGTAGATATCGGCGCCGGCCCCTTCTTCACTGAGAATCGTGCGAGTGGCAAGATTCCAGTTCGCCTTGAAAGCGGGAAGCACCTCCACCCGGCCATGCGGCCAGTGTTTCTGAAAGGCCCTCTGAAACTCGCGCACGTTCTCACGCAGCTGCTTCTCTGAGATCACAAATAGCGGCGATCCGAATTTCTTCGCAAGATCGACCGTATCACACTCTTCTATATAAAGACGTCCGCCTCTTGATGAGAGACAATCCGTCCACTGGCGTTTTTTCTCTGACATGAACTCCTCCTTTTTGTAACTCCGGGATGCCTGCCACAGAAACTGCAATCAGACATATGCCGACGATCTGAGGAAAATAGCACAGAGGGAAAGAAGGAGCCTCTCAGGTCGTGACCTGAGAATCGTTTTCTTCACGAAAAGTGAGCGGATTCGTCCGCTCTTCCTTTTTGAAGACTCTATAGAACGAGGCCAGAGAGTTGAACCCGGATTCAAAGGCGATGCGCGTCACGTTCAGATCGGGCCTTGTTTTCAGAAGATGCTTTGCGTGAGACAGACGGTATCCCTGAACGTACGCCTGAAAGGATTGCCGTTTGCTCGTATTCAAATACTCGGAAAGCTGGCGGTAGCTGACGCCCGCATGCATAGCGAGCGAACGCAGACTCAGATCTTCGTCGCAGTAGAGACGGCGCCTTTCCATCAGGTCGGTCAGCACGCTCTCCAGCCTTTCCGTATCGACGTTCTGCAGCCGATCACGAATATAACTGCGGCGGGCCGCCTCGGGCGAGATCTCATAAACGGCAAAACGATGTGCAAGCAGACGGGGCAGGAACTGAAGCAGAACCATGCCTGCCGTAAAGGCCGTCATTTCGAGAACAAGCATCAGGCTGGCAAAAAGCCTGTACCCGCCTTCCTGACTGATCTGCAATCCGGCGAAGATCAGCGCATAAAGCAGCACGAGCAAGAAGGCCGCCGAGGCGATGTCGCGCACGGCTCCCTTTTGAAAAACCTCTTTCATGATGAGCTGCCACTTCAAACGACGGGAGGCCAGATAGAGAAGCGCCAGCAGGGTTATGCCCACGTAGACGATGAAGGCAAGGCGCACCCATCCGTCTTCATAATAATCGGGAACAAACCGGTCCAGACTGCGCTGCATTACGAGATGCCTGAAATCCGAGGACTGCAGTTGATAGGCCATAAAAGGAACGGTGACAAAAAAAGGAAGATGAACGAGCAGACTGCGCCGTGGAAAGCTATCGTCGGGATAAAGCAGATAGCGAATCATATAATAGCTCGAGAAAATATTTGCGAATTGCATCATCAACGATGTACCCGATAGGATCTCGAAGTCAGGTAGGAATCCGGCGTAGAACAACCCGTAGTAAAAATAGATGTAGCAGTTCCCGATCTGCATCAGCGCAAAAAAAAGCGACAGTCGCCGCCGCGTTTTCCAGAACAGCCAGCCCTGGATTAGAGCGTTCCCGAGATAGAGCACCGAGAAGTAAAGGTACAGCGAGGCCGGGTTCATACTCTCATACAGCCAGCCTCGTTATCGGCCGTTATGGCAAGATCTTTTTGGGGAAGCCAGCCCTCACTCCAGCAGTCGCAGAAGATCGCCGACGCGTCGGTGATTCTCAAGAGGATGTCGCAGCTGAGCCTCATGACGGATTCGATAGGCGTTGCGCCGACCGAGTTTCTCGACCTCAATAATCTCTTCCTGGACGAGTTCCTGCACGATGGCCTGCACGGCGCGTTCCGTGATGCCCACCTGATCGGCCACGTCGCGCAGGCGGATTTCGGGATCACGGTGCAAACAGAGCAGCACGTGAGAATGATTCGTCAGGAATGTCCAGCGACTGCGATTACTGTCGTTCTTTAAGGCCATAGCTCTCAGACGTGAAAGATACGATTCACTTCGCTCGCCGTCAACTGATTTGATTCAATGCTCTCTCAAAAACCGACTGCCATGTTGGTTTTTGAGAGGCCACGCCCAGATAAGCCATTTTCCCCTTACTTCTCATCCGCGAATGGAATATCCTCCATCGACATGAAGGATCTGTCCGGTAATACCGTGACCGGCGGCGAACAGAAAAGCGCATAGCTCCGCAAGATCAGAGGCCTTCGCGTTCCCCAACGGGCTTTCGCGTTCGCATCGCTCGACGGCCTCCTGTAGACCTGGAATGGCTCCTCCGGCCTTGCTGCCGGTGTAAGGGGAAAAGCGCACGGCGTTTACGCGAATGTTATCCGACACGCCGAGCTCCTGGGCGAGTTCGCGCGCCATGCGTTCGAGAGCGGCCTTGGCCACTCCGATGTTTCTGTACGGATGATGCATCACCCTTTCTGCTCCGAGGTAGCTGAGCGCAATGATGCTTGCGCCTTTTTTCAGAAGGCCGGCAGAAAGCATGCTGCGCGTTAAGGCCAGCAGCGAGTAGGCCGACACGTCCATAGCGCTCAGGAATTCCTCGCGCGTCGTCTCAAGCAGCGGAACGGCCGTGCCGCCGCGAATCGTCTTATCCATCGCAACCGAATGCAAAACGCCGTCGAATCGAACGCCGCTGTGAGCAAGGGCCTTGCACATATCGTCGATCGACGCATCCAGACTGAGATCGACCGCGTAAGAAGTCACGTCAGAAGAAAGTCCGGCCTGCACGGCCTCCTGCATGCCCAGAAAGGTGCGATCAAGAAAGGCCGTCGATTTTTCGCTGAGATTTCGATGATGTTCCGTACGACCGAGTCCGGCAACGACAAGACGGGCTCCGGCGATTTCGAGCGTCTGCGCCACCGACATGGCAAGCGATGCCTGATCGGCGATCCCTGTTATCAAAAACGTGCGACCGGCCATATTCAGGACCGGGGATTCTTTTTGCATCATAAGTGATAAAAAACAATAGACGCTCCACATTGCACGAAAAATTTTTCCTAAATAGTTATGGGTGAATATTTTTTCATGTTTTTTACTGCGCATATGGCTCTCTCTTTCTCTCTGCGTTTTCTCTGGGTGGCTCTGAGCGGCATTGCCGTCGGGGCCACCGCCCTTCTTTTTACCACGATCGCAGAGGGAGGCAGTATATGGCGCATGCCAGAAACGCCCCTTCTCAGTCAGGCAATGACGCCGTCGCTCCGGTTCGACGGATTATCGGCCATGCTCTTTGCGATGATCTCCATTCTCGGAGCGGCCATTGCACGCTACGCGCGACGTTACCTCGACGGAGATTCACGCCAGCTGCGTTTTTACGGATGGTTGCTTTTCACGCTCTTCGCCATTTCGATTTTTGTTCTTTCTAATAACCTCGCTCAGCTCTTCCTTGCCTGGCTGATGAGCAGCGCCGGGCTGCACAGGCTTCTGCTTCACTTTCCAGACAGACCGGCGGCCGTTCTTGCCGCGCAGAAGAAATTCTGGATCAGTCGGATCGGCGACGTCTTGCTTTTTGCCGCGATTCTGTGGATCTACTTTTTATTCCAGACGCTGCAACTGGATGAACTCTTTTCTGCGTTGCAGACGCCATTGACGCGCGATCAGGAAAGCGGACTGATCGGCATCGGCCTGCTTCTCGTTACAGGGGCGTTGATCAAGTCAGCCCTGATTCCCTTTCACTTCTGGTTACCCGAAACGATGGAAGCGCCGACTCCCGTTTCGGCGCTGATGCATGCCGGCATTATCAACGCCGGTGGATTTCTTTTGATTCGCATGAGCCCGCTTCTCGTCAAAACGCCCGATGCCCTTGCGACGGCCACTCTTGCCGGGGCCCTGACCGCCGTTGCCGGAGCCATCGTCATGTCGGTACAGAACGACATTAAAGGCAAGCTTGCATGGTCGACGATCTCGCAGATGGGCATGATGATCCTTGCCTGCGGGCTCGGTCTTTTCAGCGTCGCTCTCTTTCATATCTTCGCTCATAGCTTCTATAAAGCTCATGCGTTTATGAGCACCGGTGAGCTGATCCAGGAATCGAAGAAGACCGGCTTCAAGCTGCTGCCTCCTTCTTCGAATATGGTTCTCGCCGCCACTGTCGGAACAGTCTTATTAATGGGAATCGGACTCTTCAACGCTCCTTATCTGATGATAGCGGCCTATCTCTCGGCTCTCTTTGTGGGCTTTGTTCAGAGCCGGCCGAAATCGAAGGAGCCCTTAAGTATGCAGGTCCACTTCCGCATTCTTGCTATACTTACGGCGGGAATCGCTCTGTATTTTGCAATTGAGTTCGTAGTCTGGCATTCACTGAAAGGTGACGTTATTACGACGTCGATGATCGAGTTCCAGACGGCTAACTACGTCGCGGCTATCGTTGCTGGACTTCTCTTTCCATTCGGATACTGGATCACCGGCAGGCTGATCCGCACACCGGACGACTTCTGGCATCGAATCTATGTATATGCCAAAAACGGCGGTTATCTCGGATACTGGAGCACGGCACTTCTCACAAAAAGAATCCCGGTACGGAGGGCACAGGCATGATTGATGATGCATTGCACGATGAAATCGAAGAGGCGCTTAAGTGCGTCGCCCCGTCATGGCCGCTTCAGAACACGGTCGCCGTGAATCCTTTCTGGTACATGAAAGACCGGTCGTTCATTGAAGCGCTATCGTCCCAGGAATCAGCGACGCACGCCTCGCTTGTATGGCCGCTTGATCACTATCTTAAAGATCTGGAAGGCGGTCGCATTTCGGGAGCAGCGCTCGAACGAGCCCTCGCCGATGAATCAAGGGTTAGCAGTGAGCCTCTGCCCGCAACGATCGAGGAACTGATCGAAGCAAGCCAAAACGAAATGCGCATGCAAGAAGACAACCAGACCCGACGCATTCTCAGTTGTGCGGAGGCCTTGCTGCCCGAAAACAAATGGCATGAAATCATCATCAACGAATGTGGCAAGCATGCAGCGGCCTACTTTGACCGGCGTCAGGCGATCGCAGGCCTTCCTTCTGCCCGGAATAACGAAGGCTTTTTCGAATCATGGAAGCAAGAAATCAAGTTTGATCGCTCTATGGACTTCTTCGGCCTTACAGGCCTTCGTGATTGCGCTCGAGAGTTTGTCGGAGCCAGTTCACGTGAGGCCATTGCTGCCATGCTGCATGAGCTCGAACTTCACAGTCACACCGAGCGTGTTCTATACATGCAAAGGCTCATCATCACCGTACTCGGATGGGCGACACATTTTCGATTTCATGAATGGCAGGCAGAGCTGACGAAGACGCCGACCCACGTTCAAACCGAAGACCTTCTCGCCGTGCGCATGATCTATGACCTCGCCTGTTATCGAACCGTAACAGAGATGGAGCAGCGAAGGCCTGGGATTGATGGGGCGATTCCCAACTGGAAGAAGAGTCTCCAGGCCGGACCGAATACCTCCTCATTGCGTCGCATCTGGCTGCGTGCCGCCGAATACAGCTTTCAGGACGCGGCAGCCGGATTTTTGCAGGGATATACGACTCCTCAGGCATCATTACCGGCATCAGACTCGCCTTCATTCCCGGAGTTAACCACGCACACATCTGGAGAGGAAAATTCCTGGATGCATGTCGTCTTCTGTATTGACGTGCGCTCCGAGCTGCTGCGCAGACATCTGGAGCTGAGCGATTCCGGCATTGAGACGTCGGGATTCGCCGGATTCTTCGGTATGCCCGTCACCTATCAGAGGTCAACGGAGGCCCGGGAGACATCACGGCTACCCGCACTGCTTGCGCCTGCCTTTCATCTTGAAGAGTCCGCTGCCTGCAGGCAGAACTATGACCTGCGGGCTCGTACATTTACAGAAAGCTATTTTCGCAATTTGCGAAAGGCTCCGATTTCGTCGTTTCTCTTTGTCGAGCTTTTCGGCATCCTCGCCCTCGGAAGGGTACTGCGCCGCAACCTTACAAACCTGCGGCGCCTGTTCGGAATCCGTGTCTTACCGCAGCGTTTCCGGGACGAGGGATTTGATCATACAGATCCCTATCAGAGAGCCGGCATCTCTCATGCTGACCGCGTGCAGCTTGCTGAGAACGCCCTGCGCCACATGGGAATGCGTCGTTTCGCGCCGCTGATCGTGCTTGCCGGGCATGGCAGCGTCACAGCAAACAACGCATTCGGTTCCTCTCTCGATTGCGGAGCCTGTGGAGGCCATTCCGGCGACATAAACGCAAGGCTTCTGGCCTCTCTTTTAAACGATAGAGATATACGGGCCTCGTTAGCCGAACGTAGCATGTCGATTCCCGATGAAACCGTATTCGTCGCCGCCGTACATGAAACGGTCACCGACGAGATCTACCTGCTCGATAGCAGAAGCAGCTCCGCGCGAGAACGAGATCTTTGGAAGCGGGCACAGGAGGTCTTTGCGAAGGCATCGCTGGCAGCTCAAAAAGAACGACAGGTGTCGCGAACCAGAAGGCCGACGGCTCTGCCCCATAGAAGAGCGCACGACTGGTCAGAGGTGCGCCCGGAATGGGGCCTTGCCGGCAATGCGGGATTTTTTGCCGCTCCACGCTCAAGAACGCGAGGCGTCAATCTGAACGGCCGCTTCTTTCTTCATGATTATGACTGGCGGCAAGACACAGACTTCCAAACGCTGCGATTGATCCTGACCGCACCGATGATCGTCGCGAGCTGGATCAATCTACAGTATTATGCCTCCACCGTCGCGCCTCAGGTATACGGAGCCGGCAATAAAACGCTTCATAACCCCGTCGGCGAATTTGGAGTCGTCGAGGGGAACGGCGGCGATCTGCGTGTCGGGCTCCCCTTTCAATCGGTGCATGACGGAGAACGCTTCGTGCATGAACCGCTCCGTCTGAGCGTCTTTATCGAAGCTCCGCTCGAAGAGATCGACCGGATCGTTAACCAGAATGAAATGGTCAGGCAGCTCGTAGACGGGGAATGGCTGCATCTGCTCGTGATCGACGAATCGGGAGCAGTCAAACGACGCGAAGCGCACATCTTCGAAACCGTGCAGGGGCCCGGTTAATCACCGGCCTCTTGCAGCCCGCCGACGGGCCGACCACGTCTGAATGTCTGATCGTAAGAGCGACTCCCGCAGCGAATACGAATGGAAGTCAGGTCGGCCGTCTGCCTGGCTTCTATATCTCCATTGCACTGCGGCTCAGCAGGCAGAAGCATCGCTCTTTCTTCTGAGCCGCCTTTCTCATTCCACATCGCATAATAGTATCGAAACCGCTGATGGTTCAGGGAGGTGTCCACCTCAGACCAGACGATTAAGGCCTCGCCTTCATAAAAAGACGCTACCATTCGGTGAGCGTTATACCACCCCTCCTGACGTGAGATCATGTTCGTAAACTCAGCCGTCGTCTGCGTGCCGACGTCATAATTCACTCCGCACAGCTGCCACCCTCCGGAATAAAGATCGTCGGGTGGTTGCACAAAAAAGAGGAACAGTCGATCGTTAACCATCCGAACATCCATGATGCGACCCGGTTCACCGATCTGCTCTTGCGCCGTATAAAAATGCCGGCGACGAATCAGCGGATTTCCATCGGCGTCAAAGGTGCCCAAATAAAAAGAGCGATTAATACGATACACGACCAGAAAACCGTCCCGATAGGCAAAGATGCCGTAACCGTCGCCCGTCAGGCCCGATTCTGCTCGCGCAAAATCATCAATCCTTCTCTGGGTTCCCTCAAGCGGCTGCCTCTTTGCATCGGTGACGGCAAGATAGAGCATCAGCCTGTCATCGACGATTGCTCCGGGAGGCGGAAAAGAAACGCTGATATAACCCCGCACATAAAACAGAACGGCACACCGCTCGGCGTTACAGGCCGTGTGCAATCCGCTCGTTTTTGTCGACGGATAGACAATATGTAGCTCACCCGCCCGATCACGCTCAAGTCGAGCCGTCGGATAAAAAGCCACGCAGCTCGAAAAGACGGTCAGAAGTACGACGATGCCGTAACGGAGAATGGCTTTGTAGAGCTGGAGCCAGGGCATGGATATTGACATCGCCCGATACATACGGCGTGGCAAGTTTTTCTCGTAAGAGCCCCCGCCTGAAAAGCCTGCACTGGTTACGGAAGATAAAGGGAAAAAGGAAGCTGCTCCCCCGGTAGGATTCGAACCTACGACCAATTGATTAACAGTCAACTGCTCTACCGACTGAGCTACAGGGGAGTGTTCGGAGGACAGAGTCTTTACAGCGGCGCCTCTGTCAAACCAATTGAATCTGCCAGATTCTCCGTGCGATAAAAAAGTTGACAGAACTGCCCAGCCCCCCGATTCTTAAATCAAACGATTGATTAAATTGCCCGTTTGAGTACCATAAGATCCCCGGATAAGAGGTTCCCCTGAAAATGAAGCGACGCCAGCTATTTGAATTCCTCGACCTTTCCCCTATTCCGGCTCTATTCAAGGCCTTTGAGACGGACTACCTGCTCCTTGTATCACAGAAGCTGCGCCTGCATCGCCCGATCGTGCCTTACGTAAAGCGCCTCCTCGAAAAGCCGCACACCGCTCCTCCCTGCCTCATCGACCTCGGTTCCGGCAGCGGCGGACCTGCCTTCGATCTGCAGAAAGAGCTGGCACAGGACGACGCGCACATCCATCTCTTTCTCACCGATCTGCAACCGGTGCCCGCGCACATGCGATCCGCAACCGGCGAAGATGCCACCTACTTCGACGAGTCCGTTGCCGCCGATCACGTGCCCGCTCATCTCAACGGACCGCGCACGATGCTGAACGTATTTCATCATCTACGCCCCGAAGAGGCCCGGCGTGTGCTTGAGGCGGCGATGCGTGATGGGCAGCCCATCGGTATCTTCGAGGCGAACGAGCGTAGCGTGAAATCCCTTCTTGCGATGATTCTGATCGTGCCGCTGCTTGTGTTTTTTATGACGCCGATGATCCGGCCGTTCTCGGTGCGACGGCTTGTCTTCACGTATATCGTGCCCGTCATGCCTCTGATGATTGCGTGGGATGGCTTCGTATCGTGTCTGCGCACCTACATGCCCGAAGACCTCAATGCTCTGACCGATGGCCTGCCCGGCCGATGGGAAAAGGGCTTTGCCTCAGACGAGCGAGGCGTTCGCTGGGTCTACTGTATCGGATGGCCCGCCTGAAAGAACAACAACCGGAACTCGACGCCGCCACACGACTGAAGCGCGCGGCCACGGAGCTTTTCTCGCAAAAGGGCTATGATGCGACGTCGACGCGCGAGATTGCCGAGCGTGCCGGCGTCAATCTGTCGCTGATCCGGTATTATTTCAAAGGCAAAGAAGGGTTATACAGGCGGCTGTTATCCGACTATGCCGAGATCAGCGCCGCCGGTGCCGGTCCGCTGCTTGCGCACCTGGAGACGATCGAACCGACGCCGGAACAGCTACATGCTCTTTTTAAAGGCCTGTTGCTTGCCTTAATACAGCAGCGTATGGCCTTTCCCGAGCTCTCGCGCATTTTACAGAGAGAGTGGATTGCCGGATTGCCGCATGCACAGTACAGTTACGATGAGACGTTCAGCAGGGTGGCCGACCGCCTTGCCATGCTACTGGAACAGGCCGCCTCTGCCCAGGTTCTGCGTCCGGTGAATGCCTATTCCGTAATCCTCATGCTTCTGAACTGCGTCGAGATGCACTTCGCCGCAAAGGAATCGGGCATTTCGTGGACGAAAAAGATCATGCAGCTGCCCGAGCAGTCCGAGCTTTTCGCCGAAGAAATGGCAACGATGCTGCTCGCTGGGATTAAGAACTGATAGGATGCAATAATCGCTTACATACGGATTCGTATTGAGACCGAGAACGACTCACTATAGTGGACAGTGTGCGGCAGCGCCTGACTTTTGGTTCTATGTATGCATCCCGATAATCACAAATACAGGCGCTTAGTTGATCGTCTGCCCGAAGAGATGAAGATACTCATGAAGCACATAAATCATGAGTGTACGATTCTCGCATATCACGCTGGAAGCATGCACTGGAGCGTGGATTTTGAGGTCAAAGGCACAAGAATGTCCCTTGTATATGAGCGAGGTGCGCTGGTCGTTTTAACAGGTACTGGAAAAATGCAGAGCTGTCTCATCCCACCGGGGAAAGACGTACTCAGCGTTTCGGTCAAAGACCTCGCCCGCGAGATTAACAGAGAGTTCCTCTAAGAACCGGTCCTAAGCTCCCCTCACTCGCAATTCATTCGTTCATCCATTCCGCCGCTTCAAGCGCATGATACGTGAGGATGATGTCGGCGCCGGCACGACGGAAGGCGGTGAGCACCTCAAGCACGCAGCGACGGTAATCCAGCCAGTTGCGCTCGGCCGAGGCGCGAAGCATGGCATACTCGCCCGATACGTTATACACGGCGACTGGAACGGGACTGCGCTCGGCAAGAGCTCGCACAACGTCGAGATACGGCAGGCCCGGTTTGACCATAACCATGTCGGCGCCTTCTTCTACGTCGAGGTCCAGCTCGATCTCGGCCTCGCGCACATTCGCCGGATCCATCTGATACGTCTTTTTATCGCCGAACTTCGGAGCGCTGGATAACGCATCGCGAAAGGGCCCGTAGAAGGCCGAGGCGTACTTCGCCGTATAAGAGAGGATGCCGACGTCGGTGAATCCGTTTTCGTCAAGGGCGGCTCGAATATAACCCACACGACCGTCCATCATATCGCTCGGAGCGACGAAGTCGGCGCCGGCACGGGCCTGTGTGAGCGCCATCTGACGCAGGATCTCAAGCGATTCGTCGTTCAGGATGCGTCCGTCTTCGGCAACAAGGCCGTCATGTCCGTCTGAGCTGTAAGGATCCATGGCCACATCGGTGAAGATCTGTAGCTCGGGCACGGCTTCTTTCAGGGCGCGGATGGCCTCGGGGTAAAGTCCGTCCGGATTGGCCGACTCTGTTGCGAGACGATCCTTCTTTGAGTCGGGGATCACGGGAAAAAGCGCAATGCCCGGAATTCCGAGAGAGAAGGCGCGCTTTGCATCGACGATCATCTCGTCGATACTCAGTCTGTAGACTCCAGGCATGGAGGGGATGGGCTCGCGCACCGCACGTCCGTCTTTCACGAAAAGCGGCAGGATCAGGTCGGAGGCATCGATCCTCGTTTCACGAACCATGCGCCGTATCGATTCATTCTTGCGATTCCGTCGCGGACGGCGTGTTTGATCATAGTAAGAAGATTCCATGCCTCCGGTTTTCTGCGGCAAAGCGAGCCGTCAACGTAGATCAGAATTGCGCCCTGCTCCCTTTTCAGAAAGCTGTCGTAAAGCGATGAACTGATACAGGAGCCACATAGTCTATGGAAGAGATTCAGAAACTGCTGGAAGGCAACAGAGAATGGGTTGAGAAGATCAAGGCAGAGCATCCGGATTTTTTCTCTCAGCTATCACAGGGACAGTCGCCGAAGTTCCTCTGGATCGGATGCTCTGACAGCCGCGTTCCGGCCACCGAGATCACCAACCAGCTGCCCGGCTCGATCTTCGTTCACCGTAATATCGCCAACCTTGTTCTGAATTCGGACTTCAACCTGCTCAGCGTGCTTTATTATTCGCTCTATGTTCTGAACATCCGGGACATCATCGTTGTCGGCCACCATCACTGCGGCGGCGTAACGGCCGCTCTGAATCCGAAGAACCTCGGCTTCATGGAAGGTTGGATCGGCCACATCCGCAACATCAGTCGCATCCACGCCGCCGAGCTTCTCAAGCTGCCCACCGAAGAGGATCGCATCGATCGCCTCTGCGAGCTCAACGTGCTGGAACAGGTGAAGAACCTCGAAAGCGTGTACTTTGTCGAAGAGCTTGTCGACGCCGGCGAAGAGATCCGTCTTCACGGATGGCTCTATGATGTACGTGATGGACTGATTCGCGAGCTCACGCGAAAGACGCTTTCACCGTCAAAACAATAAGGCCATGAGCTGCTTCATGGCAGCGACTCCCGTCTCTTCTTTCGTGCCTTTTGACGAGTCGATACGCACGATGCGGTTCGACGGCAGCTCGTCGGGCGCCGAATACTTCGCGTCAAGGAAAGACAGATCCTCGGTCCGCGCATCGCTCTGATTCGGACGAAAGCGTCGACGCTCCAGGCGCTCCCTCCTGACGCGATCCGGCGCCGAAACCTCGACGAAGAGAAGCTCTATACCACCAGCTGAAAAACGTCGGATCGCCTCTGCGCGACGTTGCGTCGACGAGAAGGTGGCATCGAGTATGGCGATACCCTTCGTTTGAGCGTCATGCAGAGCCAGTTCCATCATCGTATTGTAGGTCTTTTCGCTGGTCGCCTCATCATAGACGAGCGGCTTCATCACGTCGGGAGTGGGTTGAAGCACCGGCAGGCCGGATAACTCTTTACGAATACGATCCGAGGACTGCGCTTCCACGCCAAGACAGGAGGCGGCAAATCTCGCAAAGGCCGATTTGCCGCTGCCGACCTTGCCGACGACGGCGATGGCCTTCTTCTCGGTACCGGCGAGGGCATAGCGCAGCGCAAGATTCAAGTAACGGCGAGCCGTGTTAACGCAAGCAGATCTTTCTTCGGGCGAAAGCTCTTCGTTAGTCGATGTAAGCACGTTCACTTTCGCACGCACGCAGGCCCTGTAAGCACGCAGAAGCGGCTGTAGAGCGATCAGGCCATTATCATTAAGGGCATCGGCAACGGCCTTGCAAAATGCCTCGGATTGCTTTCGGTATCCCCGGTAATCGAGATCCATGCACAGGAAGGCGATATCGGCGGCACGATCGATCTGCCTGAAAGCGTCGTTAAACTCGATACAATCGAATATGCAGAGAGACGGATGCTCCTGCGACGGAAGCACAATATGCTGTAGATGCAAATCACCATGGAAATCGCCGACACATCCGTCCTGCATGCGCTGCAGCAACAAACGGTGATGTTTCTCCAGTGACGTTTCGAAGAAGTATCGCAACAGATCGAGCATCTCCGCCGCCACCTCAATCGGATAACTCTGGTAGGGCGGCAGGTTTTCCAGCATCGGCTGGCGCACATTCTGAAAATAGACCTCAGGATCAAAACGCAGCGGTGATCCCTCTTTATAAAAAGGGACGAGTCGATTCACAAGCTGATTTAAGGGGAATTCGGAATCGTCGATCCGACCGCCATCGACCATGCGGTTGCCGAGGAATCGATCGGAGTCGATCTCATGCATGGTCACACAGTAGTCGAGGATCACTCCCTCTTGAAAATTCAGGCGACCTTCTTTTTCAAAGAGCGGCACAGCAGAGTCGGTCATGTAGATATCGGGGCACAGGCGACGGTTCAGCTCGATCTCCCGATCGCAGTCATCTTTGCGTTTTTCCAGCGTGGAGAAATCTACCCATCCGAAATTAACCGGCTTACGGAACTTATAGACAAACGGCGTTGCAAGGGCGACGATTGATATATGCGTTTCGATGATGCGAACCGATTGCGGTCCGTGTTTATAAGAAGCGGGGTTCTTCAAGAAGTCGAGCAATCTCTGTCTTTCCATAGCGGGCCTGTTAACGACGTCTTTTTCGCGTCGGATCGCCTGCGTCGATTTCAAGCGGTCCTTCCGTACGTCCGTGAATGAATTGCTGCACGAGCTGATTCTCTGAATTCCGAAGCTCTTCGGGCGTTCCGACGAATTCAACGCGGCCCTGATAGAGGAACGTAATACGATCAGCGATATAATAGGCGGAGTTCATGTCGTGCGTTACGACAAGCTGCGTTACACCGAGTTCTTTCTGCAAGCGGCGGACGAGTTCGTTGATGACCTGGCTCATGACGGGATCAAGGCCCGACGTCGGCTCGTCGTACATCAGGATTTCAGGATTCGTTGTCAGAGCTCTTGCGATACCGACACGCTTCTTCATACCACCGGAGATGTTTGAGGGAAGTAGATGCATGGCAGGCAGAAGTCCGAGCCATTCGAGCTTTTCACGTACGATGCGCTCGATCTCTTCTTCTGATGCAAGGCGATGCTCTCGTAGCGGCAGGGCGACGTTATCGTAAACGCTTAACCAGTTGATCAACGCTCCGCTCTGGAAGAGCACTCCCATACGCGAACGAGTCTTTTCAAGCGTGCGGCGCGGTCCGTGAAGGATAGACTGTCCGAAAACGCGCACGTCGCCTTTATCGGGCTTGAGAAGTCCGGTAATATGCCGAATGCTCACCGATTTGCCGGTACCCGATCCGCCGAGCAGCACCATGACCTCGCCGCGACGCACGTTCAGGCTGACACCGCGCAGGATGTGCCGCGTCCCGAACGATTTTTCGACGTCTATCATTTCAATGACCTTTTCTGTCGATCCTGCTGACATCAAGGAGCTCCTGCAGCGACTGATATGACCGGAATAAGATATCCCTCCATCAGATCAATAGAGGCGCGACTCTCGCGCAGGCTCTCATAGAGGTCGCGACCGTCACGAACGAGACCGTCGGTTTCAAGCAGAGTCTCTTCAAGCCCCAGCATCAGTCTGTCGTCGTTGATAAGAGCTGCAATCGTCCCGTGTCCGTTGTTGATCTTGTCGGTGATCTCTCTCGTATTACGGATGACATGACGCAGAGCAATCCTGTTCTCGGACAGTACGTCGGCGACGGCCGTCAGAGGATCATCAAAATTCTGGGCCTCGGGAATCGTTTTCCCGGCGAGCGAGATGCGCCCGTGCTTCATCAGATAAAACACCTCGTTCGGGCTCAGATAGCTGACTGGCATGATATCGGCGACCGGTCCATTGCCCGGATGTATATCGACGACCTTATCTGAAATGACGGTCGTATAACGTGTGCTTATGCGATAATCAGGCCGCAGCTCGACGGGATCATTCATATGAAGAATGGCCAGCACCTTCTGCCCCTGTTGCCTCCCGCTCTCTATATCATCTTCGGTGATGATGCGTCCGATGCGATCGACGGGTAAATAGGTTAGATGAAGAACAGTCCCTTTATCAACGCCAAGCACCGTTACCCGGCTGCCTTCGCGAAGCCCCTGAGCGCTTTTGAGAATGACCGGCATGTAGATGCGCGCAAGACGATCCTTCTCGGCAGGAAGAACGATCGTCTGCACGAAAAGCAGGATCATCGCCACCCAGAAAAACATACCAAACGCCGCTTCTTTCCAGTTCTCTCGCATGCCCTTACCTGTAAAAGATTGCCGAAAGGAAATACCCGAAAATGATTACAAAGAGAAAAGACTGCACGACCGCCTGCCTTACGGCGATACCGACTCCGATCGCTCCGCCTTTTGCAGACAATCCCTGATGACACGAAATGGCCGATATGGTCAGTCCGAAAATATAGGCCTTGAAGTTGCCGACCCAGATGTCTTTCAAACCGTTCTTGCTTTTCAGGATCTCAAGAACAAGCGTATAATACGTATCGAATTCCACTCCGAGTTGTGTGTTGGCGACCAGACTGCCGCCGACGATGCCGAGCGTCGAGGCGTAGTTCGCAAGAACGGGGATCATGATCGTAAAGCCGATGACGCGCGGAAGAACGAGATATTTTATCGGATCAATCGACATCACCTCAAGGGCGTCGATCTCTTCAGAAACCTTCATGGTGCCGATTTCGGCCGCCATCGCCGAGCCGACCGAGGCGCTGAGAATGAGCGCCGTCATGAAAGGAGACATCTCACGCGTCAACGTAACGACGATGACCTGTCCGATCAGATCCTGCTGACCGAAGTCCAGCAGAGCGAGCCCGGTTTGCAGGCTGATAATCATGCCGGTAAAGGTGGCGACGATGCTCACGACAAACAGAGATTTGAATCCGGCGAGATACATCTGCGTCAGCGTCTCCTGGCGCTTGAAGAAAAGATGCGGCAGCACGAGAGCGGTGCGTAGCAGGAGGAACAGGGTTTCGCCTGCTCCAATGAAAGGATCGACCAGATAAACAAGAACGAGCTTTTTTAAATGATTCATGGAGGGCGAGACAACGATATGCACGACTGCCCCTCCAGGCAATCCGAAAACAGAGATTTCTTCTATTGGAGGGGTGGTTGGACGCTATGTTTGCAATACTCTTGTGAGTTTTCTGGTGACCGCATCGACTGAAATGAAAGAAATCACAACCGGATTCCAGTACCCCTTCTCGATGACTGGCTGAGTTCCTCCATTCTCCAGACAGATTACCCCCATTGCAACGAGCATCAGATAAACGAAGATATAACAGCGTGAAAAACCGGTAGAATTCGAAATCGCAGCCAGCCGCCCCCAGGGCCCAATGCTCCACCTTCACATAAGGGCTCCGCCAGAAGAACCGCTTGAAATACTCTTCTGGAATTAGCAGAGTTGAACGGGTGCGATAATAGGGCTCCCGGTCCACTCGATTCTGTTCGTCCATACACTCGATAGGTCGAAAGAAGGCCAGATTGGTGCAAAATTTCTGCTGAAATGAAAAACTCGATCGTAAAAACTGAAGATGATTATTGAATAGAAGATTTTCACGAAACCTCAAGAGCAAAGCCCAATCGACACTGCTCCCCGGGCTCAAGCCAGCGCAATTTCCAGCCTCCGACGTGCGGACGGTGCCAGCCGTTCGTCGGCGTCGTCATCGGTTCGACACAGATAAAGTCGGGCCCGGGAGCATAAAGAACGGCCACAGGAAACTCCGGCCCCCAGCGCAGGCAAAGGGAACCGCCCGGACCAGTAAGAGCGAAAACATGCTCCGGTTCGTTGACCAGCAAGAAGCCATCATCGAGCGCACGCCAGCGACGAGGCTTTCCGGGCCAGAACTGCTCTGCTTCGACAAGCTGCCCTGTCGGGATCAGCCGCTCATCGGTTTCCATATGAGCTGCAAGAGGAAGCTCAAGGCGCAATTCATCCGTAGAATGACAGAGCGCATCCAGCCTGAAATACGGATGAAAGCCGGCCGCCAGCGGAAGCGGCCGCTCACCGTTTTCAATAATGAGAGCGACTTCAAGCGTCGTGGCAGATGCCGTTTCGCTGAGCGTCACCTCCAGCTGTAGATGGTATTCCAGCGGAAAAACCCGTAGATCCAGGTCGTCGGGCTGGAAGCGCAGGATTGCCTGATCCGATCCATTGCCGGGTCGACGCCCATGCGGCGTATCGGCGCGTTCTGCGCGCTGCATCTCAAAAGGCTGCCAGGCGCGCTTCAGCATGGTGCCATGCAGAGGCAGTCCGTTGCCGTCCGTCCAGATACGACGTCGCGCCTCCATCGGTATCTCATGCACGCCTGATGTTGTTATCGTATGCCAGGACTGCAGACGGTTCGCCCAGGGGAAAAGAAGCGGAATGCCTCCAAGAGACCGGCTGCTACGGTAGATATCAGGCGACTCATCGCACCACAGCCATTCGCGGCCATCGACCCGAAACGAGAGGACGGTTCCCGTCTCTGGCTGTAGCAACGCCCGGCTCCGATTTGTTTGAAGCGTGATCATTTTTGAAGCGTGATCATGGTCCATTGCATCTGTGGCGGCCGCCTATCGGGCCTGGCCCTCCGGTCTTTTCTCCTACATGGCCGTCATGCCGCCATCGACAACGATACACTGCCCGGTCATGTAGGCCGAGGCATCAGAGGCAAGCAACATCGCCGGACCGACCAGATCTTCGGGGCGTCCGATACGCTTGAGCGGGATGGTATCGATCATGCGGCCCATCAGACCTTCGCGCGACTGAATATGCGACGTCATGTCGGTCTCGATAAATCCCGGGCAGAGCGCATTGACGCGAAAGCCGGCTCCGGCCCATTCAACAGCAAGCGCCTTTGTAAGCTGGATCAAAGCACCCTTCGTTCCGCAGTAGACCGAGGCAAGAACGGTAGCGACGATACCCATGACCGACGAGACGTTGATGATCACCCCGCCATGTCGACGCTGCGCCTTGTAATAGGCCTGGCAGAGACGCATCGCTCCTTTGAAATTCGTTTCGAGCATCTGCTGCATCTCTTCTTCTTTATAATGAGATGCCGGAGTCGTCGAAGAAATACCGGCATTGTTGATGAGGCAGTGCAGACGCCCGTGCCTTTCGACGATTTCATTGATAAGAGGAGCGGCCTGATCATGTGAGGCAACGTCAAGCAGGCGACCGTTTACACCGTTGCCCTGCATCCATGCTATGGAGTCTTCGCGGGTGCCCGTTCCATAGACGATGGCGCCTACATCACGAAAGCCTTCGGCCATGGCCCGTCCGATACCGCGGCTGGCGCCGGTAATGAGGATCACGCGATCCTGAAAAGAGAACGCATCTTTCATATTCATTGCCCGGATTCTAAAGAGGCCTCCGTATACGGCAACTGTTTTCGTACGTAAATGTTGCCCGCGTCCATCCGGAGAAAAGCAGCACGCCGCCGTTGCATTTTTCTCTTTTTCCGGATTTTCCCATTTTCTGATTTCTTTTCTATTTTTCCAGTTTTTCAATTTTTTCCATTTTTTCTATGCCCTTGATATAAATTGTGTTTGACCGGAAGAACCGCTCACCATACATGGTTCTTGCTGGCGCCAATAGAGAGGGTGATACACCTGTTCCCATCCCGAACACAGAAGTTAAGCCCCTCATCGCCGATGGTACTGCAGAGTTCGCTCTGTGGGAGAGCAGGACGGTGCCACACAGCACTCATACAGCAATCAAAAGACCTCGCTTCGGCGGGGTTTTTTTATGCCCTGACAAGGCCGCCCTGACCGCCCTCGAGCGGAGAATGCTATCGACATCTGCTCAGCAGGTTCGAAAGCGGGATGAGATAGCCACGAACCGAATTGTAAAAAAAATTTTCCTTATTTTGGTTTTTTTCCGTCAGACGGATTAGTCATGAAAAAAATACTGTTAACGGCGTCGCTTGCCGTCCTGCTTCCCACCACTTCGCTTCTTGCAGAGGACTCCGGTCTGGTGCGCCTGCTTGAAGTGGCCGCCACCTACGGAAACACATCGAAACAGGGGCCTGAAACGATCGGTTCCATTCTCAGCTCCGTCCGTCTTGCAAACAGTCTCACATCCAATACGCAAGAGTTCTTCAGCGAGACGAATAAATCGGGGGGCTCTGGTTATACTCCGCGCATCCGCTACAGTCATCAGTTCACAGATAGCTTTTTTGTCGGTTTGTCCTATACTCGCGGAGCGGACGTCTTTTACGACCGCACATCGGTGGGAAACCAGGGAGCTTACATCAAGGATAAGACGAAAACGCGTCAGTATCAGGCAGGCATCCGTCTTGGTGCCGGTCCGCTGGATTACCTGGCATCGGAATCTACGGAATTTTCTATCGGCTATGAACAGAACAGACAGGAAGGCCCTTATATGACTACGGGCTTTCGCCTGCCCAGGTACGATTCCAATACGAGCAGCTTTACCGACCTGTCTCTGCTTTTTGGTAACGGAACGATCGATTTTCATCACAGAGCCTTCTCGCTAAACTTCGGAGCCAGCTCCACAGGCGATATCTTCGGATTCTATGTGCTCGGCGACTTTCAGTTTATCGGAGGGAGTCTGACTCTAACCTCGCATACGCTCGACACATCCATTCCAGCCTCGGCCGTCCCGAGCTTTGTCATTTCGGAGCAACCACAGCTCACCTACATCAACTTCCCGACCCTTCAGGGCATGCTGATGGGCATGGAGCTGGGAATGATCATCAAATTCACGGATTCTTTCGGCATCAGGGGCGGCGGTTATTATCAACTGGCCTATATCGATTACGGCGTTCCAAAAGGATTCTACTATGCCAATGGAACATGGAGCGAAGTGAGCTCATCCGCCGAACTGACTTCTGCGGAAAAACGAAGACAGCTGGGTTTCTGGGGTTTCAACTTCGGCGTTGTAACGAAACTTTAAGTCCGGCGCGCCCCCAATCTCACCCGTGCGGGTGGCGCTTTGTTAATCCGAGGAGATTGAAGCCGCGGCTTCTGGTGCCCGCGCCAGGGCTTTCTAATTGAGAATTTTCCCATTTTTTCTGCACCCTTGATATAAATTGTGTTTGACCGGAAGAACCGCCCACCATACATGGTTCTTGCTGGCGCCAATAGAGAGGGTGATACACCTGTTCCCATCCCGAACACAGAAGTTAAGCCCCTCATCGCCGATGGTACTGCAGAGTTCGCTCTGTGGGAGAGCAGGACGGTGCCACACAGCACTCATACAGCAAACCGATAGACTTAGAAAAACTCCTTTACGGGAGTTTTTCTTTTTTATAACCTGCCTGTTGCTTCCATGAACCGAACTGGCATCCTTCGATACAGCATCTTCGCTCTTTCCGTTATTATCATTGTCTTCGCCTGGATCGGTTCACAAAGACAGTTCAGCTTCAACTTTGACTCACAGAATAAGATCTACCAGGCGCACTCTCTTGTTCAGAACGGATTCCAATCCGAGGCGCTTGTATATGCCGGGCAGGACATCGACTCCGAAGGGCTTTTTGATCCCATCCCCCATTCGGTAGTTCTGAAGGATGGCCGGAAGGTGGGCGCCTTTCCGCTTGCCTTTTCGTTTCTTGCCACTCCGTTTATATTGATCGACAATCAGTTCGGGTATGGCCTTGAACTATCGGCTCTGCTGAGCTTGCTCCCGCTTCTCGGAATATGGACGCTGCTTCTCCACTGGAGATTGCCTCCCCTTCTTCTGATCATGGCTTTCTGGGGGAATTTTCTCTGGCTGCAATCCTTTGAATTCTCAGAATACCTGCTTGCCACTTTTCTTTCTTTCCTCGGCTATACCCTTTCTCTGCATGAAAGATACCGGCAGAAGGGAGACTTCCATCATCTGATTGCGGGGATGATTTTCGGGCTTGCCGTCTTCTTCAGGCATGAGGCCGTCGTTGCCGTCGCCTCGGTCATCGGAGCCCTTCTGTTTCTTCAACTGAGCGGTCAGAAGCCCCCGGCCAATCAGATGAGGCGCGCTCGATTCTTTGTGGCCGGCTCAATATCGGTTCTCTTCCTCTGGCTAACCTCGAATCAGCTCGACTACGGGCATTTTCTGGGCCCTCGCTTCCTTGCAAATCAGGCCACTCAGTTTCAGGGGATTGCCGAAACTCTGCGTCGCTACATGGTGCTGTATTTCGGCGGAGGACTTAAATTCGGCCTCTTTGTCTTTATGCCGCTTCTTCTGATCCCTCTCTTCTTGCCTGTTCTACGTTTCTTCCAGAGGCGGGGCGAAGAAGAAGGTCGCTCCTTCTCTGAACGGATTACGCTCGTTGCCACGGTTCTTTATCTGGCCGTCATTCCTCTTATTGTTCCAAACGATGGTGCCGGAGGATTCGGCCCGCGTTATCTGATCTTTGCCGTTCTTCCTGGATTCATCCTGATCAAAAACTGGATGGAGCGACGACCATCTTCGAAGACGAAGTATCTCGTTCTCTTCTTTACGGTCATTTCCATTCCCCTGCCTGTGTTACTGCATCAAGTGCAGGAGAAGGGCACCGCTCAACAGAAGGCCGTTTATTCGGATTACGCGAAAATTAGGGCCGATATCTGGATCTTTCCAAACCAGTCTCTCTACTACTACGCCGGTCTGGACACGGTGCGATATGAAAGCTATATCGCATCGACCGATGCGGGCTTACTCGATCTCACGAAACGACTGCACAGTGCGCGTGACGGGAAGAGCATCGCCATCGTTACTCTGAACGAACAGGTCGCCCGAAGCGCCGAGGCCAACCTTGCAGGAAAGGATTCGGAACTTGCACGGGCCACTCTCATGATCATTCGATCGGCGCAGCGCGATGTCGCTTTGATCCGCAAGCGTTATCCAGACGCAGTCCATATTCAGGGAAAGCAGGCCGACGTTATCCTGCTCGCACCGTCGACGAAGCGCCAGTAGCGGAAGGCATATCAAACACCGGTACGGATGTTCTTTCGATAGTCTGCAGAGAAGCCGTGCGATTAAAACCGCATCCAGAATAGATGCAGGTATCGCCGATCTTCGGCCGTTTCCGGTCGGCCCTGATTATAGAGTCCTGGATAGAAACGCAGAGGAGTGCCGTCTCCAAGCTGAGTCTCTCGCGAGTAGCCGATTAAGCCGCCGAGAAATCCGACCTCGAAGAGATAGGGGGAGTTCGAATAATGGAAGCCGGCGAAGAAATACCGGCTGGAATCCTCCCCCAGATACACAGAAAAGAATCGAAAGAATAGCGAGAAGTAAACGTCGTCGTTTGATTCACGACGCCACTCGGCCAGCGAATAGAGCGGCCCCCATGTTCGCTCAAGATAGTCGTCGGGAAGCGGCCACAGTGCCAGTACACGCCACCCGTTCGCTCCGTCGGACTGTCGGTAGCCGCTTGCAAGAGGCCAGAGTTTCCACTGCCATACCTCTTCTCTCTCCTGTGGATAATAGCGATGATGGCGATAATAGAACGGAATAAAGAAATCGTAAGATGATTCTACGATGGCGGATTTCGTGCGTAGATTCCCGAGAAGAATGAGGTAAAAGTTCATCTCATTATAATATTTTTCCTCTTTATCGCCGAAACGGTAATGCGCATAAAACGGAAATATGACAAGCTTGCGAATATGCGGATCGCCGCTTTTCATATTCTGGAAGAGAAACCAGAGCGCTCTGTATTCCGTGGTGTTACGCCGCTCATCGAATCCCCAGGCGAAAAGCGTAAAAGGCCATAGAATACTGTAAGACTGCATTGTACCCGATTCTGATCGCTTCTGAGCATAAAACGGGAAGAAAAAATAGAAATGACGGGGATCCTTTTTGTCGAGATCATCAGACCCCCATTGAAAGAAGGGCCAGAGTACGGTCTTGTGATTGTACTTACCGGAATGCACTTTACTGGAATAGAACGGGAAGATCCTGAGATCGCTTCGCTTCTTAAAGCCATTCTCATCTTCGGGCGTGCCGCCCCACATAATCAGAGGCCACAGTAGCGAGCGGGCCTTATAGTCCTTGTAAGACCATGACGAATACAGCGGGAACATGACGAAGCTGATCTCAGACCAGGCCAGCTTGTCTTTGATCGTTCCATAGAACGGGAAGATGCTGAAGTACTGTTCTTTTTCTGTGTCGCCGCTGCCCCAGTAGAAAAGCGGAGCGAGCAGATACTCATCGTCCCGCTTTTCATCTTCGTGGTATTTGTTCTCAAACGTGAAGAGATAAAGAAACGTGCGATAGTTCCAGTAGTTCGTCCCGGCGCTGTAATAAACGGGATACAGAACGCCCGAGTGCTTGTAAGCACGCTCGTCGTTACGATATCGCCCGTAAAGCGGATGAATCATGAACTCTTTCTGTCCCGGCGTATATGTCGATTCGTAAAGGAACAGAAACTGAAAGTAGTCTCGCGGCTCCTCTCCTGAAACGGCGTCGGGCATACGCGCGAAAAGCGGAGCGCTGAAAAACAGCAAAAAAA